>Ga0182014_10000009_pt1 | contig 174629 bp, 155 predicted proteins | sample 612S2DmetaG_FD_120489 | JGI IMG/M metagenome (GOLD analysis project Ga0182014, IMG submission 120489) | Permafrost microbial communities from Stordalen Mire, Sweden - 612S2D metaG | ecosystem: Environmental > Terrestrial > Soil > Wetlands > Permafrost | place: Sweden: Stordalen | collected... | reverse complement strand
CACCCCCACCCCCTATTCTGTAAATAAATTATCTATTTTCATAGGTTTACGGTAGGGCCTGTGCTGCAAAATATTGATTCCGCAGGACTTCCCCGCAGAATGTAGATACTAAATGGGTTAGATCGCATTCTTGAGGCGCGGTCGATGGTTTGCCTCCCAAATTCAGGAAGACAAGCGCCCGTTCTGTGGCTGCCCGTGCGTAGTCTTCAGGACCTGTGGGCTGATTGGTGATGCTTCCCGCGCTTGCCATCGACCGGTCGGCGCTCTACTCAAATTCCATTATGCGCCGCGTGCACTTAATTCCCTGCAAAAGGGCAGCCGTTCTCCGAATGGAAGCGGGGAGTGCTGGATACGGTCTTATGCTGCCACCCGGTACAGCATTATGCTGCCACCGCGGCCCGAGCCGGGAGGTACGCGATTCTATTGCCGTGCCGAGGAACTCCTTCAGCAGCTTTAGCGTTGATTGAGGAGTAACTACCGGGTAGCCCACTGTCGTAGCCGGTCATACGTCCGGAGTACTCAGAATCCGCACTTCCAGCGCGGGACGCCGACTCAGCGATCCCGCTGCCCTCGGGCTTCCATGTACGTGTATGGGGTGTATTGCCATGGTCCTATGGTCCCCTGGCTGAGGGCAACGTAGAGCTTTCCTCCAGTCGTGGGCACTTTCACCGTCACTGAGGTTGCCGTCAGCGTAGGCGAGACGTAGATATTGTGCGTGCCTTGGCCTTCGGTGCCGATTTGCAGTGCGTACTGCGTCCCAGGAACGTCCGAGGCGGTCCATGTAAAAGTGACGGTGCCGCTGGTTAATGTGCTGCCGGGGGCGGGCGAGATGAGCACCGCTGGGACGGCTGGCACAGTGACCTTGACGCTGGCATTGGTGACCAGATTGAGCGTCGGGACTTCTGGAGTGGAGGCCAGCCCCAGCACGGCAGTGAGCGTGTCCTTGGTCACGGGTGCAGTAATGATCGCGTCGCTGAAGGTAGCAGAGCCGTTGAGCAGCGTGGCCAGCGTTGGCGCATTCAGCACATGGTGGGAATCAACCAGGGCGATCTCACCGCCGTAGTCGGTAAAGAGGACGCCGCTCTCTGTGAGTTCTACCACCGGCGCGGGTTTCATGGCAACGTCGATTGTTGCCCTTGCAGGTGGCTGGGTCGTGAAGTTCAGCGCATAGTTGGTTTCTACCGCGCCCGCGTCAACGCAAGCCGCGTGGATGCCTTTGTAATAGGTCTTCCTTGGCAGTCCTCGCTGATCGGTGTTGAGGCGAGCCTCTTTCACGTTCGACAGTGCTCCGTAACAGATAGCCGGGCTGCCAGGCAGCGGAATCATGGTCTGCGTGAGGCCGCCGTAGTCACCCAGCGATGCAAGCTGAATGTCTGCTTCGCCTACCAGGTTGCCGCCGTAATCTGTGTAATTCCCTTCGTAGTCGTTGCTGCCGACACTCGCTGTATTCCCAGACACGATCGTGTTCTCTAGCGTTGACACTCCAGAGATTCCACCGCCGCCGCTCCCCGGCCCAGCAGTGACACCGGTCTCTGCCTTGATCCTCATGTCGTTTCCGCTGATGGTGCTGTTGATCACCGTGAGCGTGCCGTTAGGGGCGTTGGCAATGCCGCCTCCCGTTCCAGTGAGTACGACACCTATCGGGGGCTGCTCGCTTAAATCGGCAGACACCGACGTGTTTCCGGCGATTGTGCTGTTGATTACTGTAAGAGTCCCACTGTTGTAAATTCCGCCACCGGATGCATTGGCGTAGGCGTCGGTGTTTCCCGAAATAGTGCTATCTAGGACGGTCAATGTTCCGGAGTTGAAGATGCCGCCACCCACCCCTCCGTCGAATGGACCATATTGACTAAAGTAGTAAGTGCTCGAATTAGCGATGATCGAACTGTCTTTCACAATCATCGTGCCAAGGTTGTTGATACCGCCGCCATTCCCGACCGAGTTGTTTTTGGTGATCACGCAGTTGGTCACGGTCATGGAGCCGTCATCGTTAAATATGGCGCCTTCCCCGCCGGTGAGGTTGAGGTTGCTTATTGCGATTCCACTTGCCCCAGAGTTGACCTGAAAGATGACGGTTCCATTGACGGTGATGGTTGGGATCTGTCCAACAATCGTGATCAGGTTCGTTGCCACACTTCCGATCACGGTGGTTGGCCCTGTGATGGTTGTGTTCGCCGGGATGACGAATGCTTCCGGCGAGAAAAACGTCGATTGGTTATTCGGAACCGAAATCGTATTCTCTGCAGCTGTATTGCTCGCATTGAATACCGTAGAACTGAACCTAATTGTGCCCGATCCGGCATTGCTGGCGTAAGCCAGAGCATCGGCCAAGGTGCAGGCCGCGTCTGGACCGGTCCCGGACGCAGCTTGAGGAGTACAGTTGGCCGCATCGGCGGGGTTGTTCTGGTTGGTAGTAACCACCAGTATGGGAGCAGACGAGGAGCTCTTGGAGTGAGTTACCTCAGGAGCGGCTTCGCGGGCAGCGGAGATTACCGTAGTTCCATCCGTCGTAATGGCTGCCCCTCGGTCTAATCTTGAAAATGAAGGCTCTTGAGCAAGGCTGCGGGCGAAGCACCATGGACTTAACAGTGCCATAACTAGAACCAGCTTGGCCGTCGGCGAAGTTACAAATGTAAGTCCGGCGCGGTGGGAGATACGGGCAACCAAAGCAACGAACCTTCTCGAAGCAACGCTTCCAGATTCAATAACATATGGCATGAAAATCTCCGTGTAAAATCAACTCAAGAGGCTGCCGAGCTACGCCACTCTACCGCTGAAAGTGGGACGAAGAGTTACGCGGGTGGTGACCCATAACATAGCCTTGGGGCGAGCCTCTAACGAGCAGCCCATTGGGACCTGATATATATCACACAATTCAGTTGTTATCATTGAATCAAAAAATAGACTCTTAACGATTTCCCCGTCCAGCCCGAATGCGGCCGCTCGTTGGATCATGGCTTTGGTCGGATGGTGGTCCACCCTTCCCTTTCTCATTACTTCGCCTCGGGAGCCGTCCGGTCAGCCAAAAACTGAGTAAGGGAAGTGTCGGCGGTCGTTCACCAACAATTATTGAGAGGCTCTCGCGACGGTATTGCTGTGGTGCAAGTCGTTCTCAGCGTCGAATTTCAATTACACGAAACTCAACTGTGACTGAGCTTTTGTTTCGCAATCGAAACGGCTTCCCTCGCGGCATGAGAGTCACAGAACCCTTGACCAGAGATACATACCGAAAGGGCGTCTTTTCGTTTACTAGGGCCCCTTCGCCGATGCCTTCAATTAGGTAGTCAGAAAGAGAATCCCGAATGTCAAACGCTGCCCCCACCTCTAGCCTCATCTCCGTAATTAAGAGCCTAGGGGAATCTGTCTCTCCAACTTTTGGAACTGTCGGAACAGCACTTGGTCCATTGCATGCCATTCCTCTCGCCGCTGTTACTGTGCAGCCCAAACCTGACGATGGTCCAATCTGTGCCATAGCCATCACTGGGCAACACAGCACCGCAATCGCAAACTCAGTACGCACAAAGTTCCTCCCCGCATTCCGTTAGCGCCATCGTACCCTCCTTTCCTCCGCTCACGGATGAGCTCCGAGCGGTTTGTGGGCAATTCGGACATAACCCAAATTCGGGGGTTACTTCCGAATTGGCGGTAATTCGACCGGAAGGGCCCAGTAGCTAGTAAACTCAACCGGAACATGTTCTCGAAGTCCATTGAGTCGTTCTGGCAATGGTTCAGCGATAGTGCTGGCCGCTTCAATGTTTTGCTTGAAGATCTCGACTTGATGAGACAGATCGACCGGTGGCCTTCAGGCTTGGAGGCGGGAATCTCACGGGATATTGGTCGGGGTATCTCCAAACCTTGGCAGCTACTCCCGATTTTTGTCTGCCTCGTATTGCTGATACGCACAGTCGAGGCGCAACAGGAAGACCACAAGCATCCGATTCCAGTGCAGCCGATTCCTTCGGACAATCCGAACTCGCCAGTCTTTAACGTCCATGTCCAATTCGCCCGACTAATGAGCCCAAATACGGGATGGCTGTCAGACGCTCACAGACTGTATCGGAGTTCAGACGGAGGTGAGAATTGGAAAGACGTCTCGCCTCCGTATCATGGTTACTTCCCATATGTCGACACTTTGTTCCTCGACTCGATGAATGCCTGGGTACTGTGTCCTTCTGAGTCCGATGATGCCGATTTCGTCTTGGAGTCTACAGTGAATGGCGGGGAGACATGGACCGCATCGAAAGTTAAAGTCGAACTGCCGCCTCCTGACCACGGGGGTCCCGAACTTGCCGGCAACGGCTACCTGGCCTTTTCCGACCGTTCTCATGGATGGCTTCTCGTGGATTTTCAGACGGGTTCGGCGTTCAGTTCCGCGGAGATGCTGGAAACGACTGATGGAGGACTTTCCTGGCACGAATCGAAGGCGAACCCGGGCTTCTTCGGAGAGATTCGTGTGTTTCCAAATGGAAATCTATGGGCAGTTGACGGATACCATCTCAACTTGGAAGTGAGTAGAAAAGGCGGCAAATTCCATGCTGTTGAACTGCCTGTCGCTCCTCAAAGAGTCGCACCTGCTGCGGGAGCTTTGCCGAGTCTCCCCGTATTCGAGAACAATCTTGAGGGCTACATTGCCGTGACCTATCAAGGCGGTGATCCCGGGACAAACTCTGCTGCCGCGCTCTTTGCCACTTCAGATGGAGGTCATATTTGGAAGCTGGATCGGGTTATCAAGGGTCTGTTCCTTGACGAGACAATGCCGACGACGATGGCAGACTCGGCATGGGTCTTGACATTCGCGCCTGAGCCTTCTCGGCCCTCGGTCATCAAGATTCAACATAACGAGGACATTGAGGCTCCAACTCACAAGATGGGTGCCTTGGGTAGTTGCGATCTCAGTTTTGCATCGCCCGATAAGGGCTGGATGAGTTGTAGGGGAAATCTGTCATTGACCACCGATGGCGGACTGTCGTGGAAGTTGATTACACCCCGGGTGCGAAACGGTGTGCTCACTCAGGACCCACTGACCTATCCACTGTCGAGGTAGGCTGTGCCACAGTCGGAGACGACTCCGCTTGCGGCTCACCGCGTAACTCACCCGCTGCGCCAATGATCCACTGTCCAAGTGGAATCAATCAGCATCTAGGGTTCGGCCACAGCATAGCCCGGTCTGTGAAGAGGATGGTTTGTGGCCCACCCTTCCCTTTCTCATTTCTTCGCCTCGGGAGGCGGGTGGCTTAGGTCTGACTAACCCCCAATGATTGGGGTTCCCGGCGACAGGTATTCCTCGCTGGGGTGAGGATTCGCGTTTGAGACTTGGGAAAACTCAACTCTCAACTGGGTAACCACATCCGCTCACCCCGTTCCAAGCCCATTTGCAGAAAATAGGCCGCCGAAGCCGCACAATCGAAATGAGGGAATGAGCGGTTTGCTCACAGCCGCGGTCAAAACCGAAGACACCCCCACCCCCCCTCCCCCCTGAAATGGGCGATTTCCGGGGGTCTTCTCGGCCAGATCGAAGGAGTAAGTTATTTATAATCAAAAACATGATGGATGTGCCTGTCAGCGACCCCATTATCTTATTGGTAAACAGAAGCCCCTGAAAAATGCCCCTTTTCGTCGCTTTTGAGGGTGGTTTTCGTGCATTACAGCGGAACCAGAGCTGTTTTCGCCCTAATTCCTGCTGCGCATCTTGGAGAGAAGACGCAGGATCTCAAGATAGAGCCAGACCAGCGTGACCATCATGCCGAAGGCGCCGTACCACTCCATATATTTGGGAGCGCCGTAGTTCACGCCTCGCTCGATGAAGTCAAAGTCGAGGACCAGATTCAGCGCGGCGATGGCGACGACGAAGAGGCTGAAGACGATGCCGATGAGGCCGGAGCCGTTGATGGCAGCGAATTGGATGCCAAAGAAGCCGAGCACCATCTGGAGCAGATAGAAAATCATGATTCCGCCAGTAGCGGCGATGATGCCGAGGCGAAACTTTTCAGTGACCTTGATGACGCCGGAGCTATAGGCCAGGAGAAGCACGAAGAGGGTGCCAAAGGTGAGGCCGACGGCCTGGATAGCGATGCCGGGATAGCGAACGTCAAATACGGCAGAGATGCCGCCGAGGAAGAGACCCTCCAGCAGCGCATAGATTGGCGCTGTGATCGGAGACCACTCCTTCTTGAAAACGGTGACCATGGCACAGATGAAGCCGCCAAAGACGCCGACGAGCAGCAGCGGAGCGACGTCGGCCGTATCGTGGGACTGCAGAAACAGGCGCCAGGTCCAGGCCGCGGTGGCGAAAACGCAAACGAGCAGGATGCCGGTCTTGTTGACGGTGCCGCTCAGAGTCATGCGGGCGGAGGCGTCAATGACGCCACCATACTGGCTGCCGGAAAGGCCTTGAAAGGTTTTGTCGCCGAGGGCAGGATTGGAAGTCTTCATCAGGGGCATGGGGCTTTCTCCGTTTTGCAAAGCGTGGCTGGGGTTTGCCTGGGTCTTGAGCGGCAACATGAGCCGCTGGTTCAATTTTAGACGTGGAACGGGAGGGTTCGCCAACCCTGGGCATGGATATACATGTCCGCGTCGCCGCAACGGGCGAGACCGGAGGCGCACTGCGAGCCTTGGCCTATGTTTACGAAGGTTGCCGAATCTCGCTTGAGGTGCCTCCAGCCGCCGGAATGTAACACTTCAGGGTGTAGTCCATCACCATTCGATCGGCATTGAAGCGCCAGCCCAGGGTGCGGATTGTGCGTTTCATGCGCTTGATCCAACCGCGGGGCAACCCGTCGCGGTCGCGCTGATAGTACAGCGGGATCAGTTCGTCGCGCAGAACACGGTAGAGGTCTTCACCGTCGCGGCTGTCGTGGACATCCATATCCGAGTGGGTGCGGCCGGTGCCGATGGCAAAGCCATTGAAGCCGTCGAAGGCCTCGGCCCACCATCCATCCAGCACGGAAAGGTTCAGGCCGCCGTTGAGGACCACTTTTTGACCGCTGGTGCCGGAGGCCTCCAGTGGCCGCCGTGGGTTGTTGAGCCAAACGTCGACGCCCTGCACCAGGAACCTGCCGACATTGATGTCGTAGTCCTCAATAAAGACGAACTTATCGGCGAATTTCTGGTCGCGCATCATCTCGGCGATCTGCTGCAGGACTTTTTTGCCTGGCTCGTCGTGGGGATGAGCCTTGCCGGCAAAGAGGAATTGCACCGGGCGTTTGGGATCGTTGACCATGGTCACCAGGCGCTCAATGTCGGCCAGAATCAGGTTCGCCCGCTTGTAAGTGGCAAATCGCCGCGCGAATCCGATCGTGAGTGCATCAGGCGAGAGCACCTTGTTGAGCCGATGCAGAGTTTCCTGCGGTTCCCGGCGACGCTCGGCTTGTTCCCAGGCGCGGCGGCGCACAAATTCGAGCAGGCGCGATTTCAGGGCGAGGTGAGTCTCCCAGAGTTCGCCGTCGTCGACACTTTCAATGCCCTCCCAGGTGCGCGCAGTGGCGCTCTTTCCCTGCCACCCGACTCCCAGATGACGATCGTAAAGGCGACACATCTGCGGCGCCAGCCACGATGGGACGTGAACTCCGTTGGTGATGTGGCCAATTGGGACGGCGTCTTGCGGCCGGCCGGGAAACAAGTCCCACCACATGGCGCGGGAGACCTCGCCGTGCAGAGAAGAGACCGCATTGGCGCGCCGTGAAAGCTTGAGACCGAGAACAGTCATGCAGAACTGTTCCTGGTGGTCGGTGGTGTGCACGCGCCCAAAGCCCATCAGGTTGTCATGCGAAATCCCCAACTGATCGCGCAGCGGGCCCAGGTGCTCCTCGATCAGGTCGGCGCTGAAGCGGTCGTGACCGGCGGGTACGGGCGTATGCGTGGTGAAGATGACTTCGCGGGGCACCTGGCTGGCGGCGGTGTCGAAGTCCATACCTTCTTCCTGCATTCGGTTGCGAATGGCCTCGAGGACTACAAAGCCGCTGTGACCTTCATTGAGATGAAGCACGCCAGGTGAGATGCCCATGGCTTTCAGCGCGCGAAACCCACCCACTCCGAGCAGCAACTCCTGACGAATGCGAGTGCGCCCATCGCCGCCATAGAGGCGCGAGGTCAGTTCGCGGTCTTCCGGAGCGTTGCCCTCCACGTTGGAATCGAGCAGGAGGAGGTCACAGCGGCCTACTTTGATGCGCCACACCTTGGCGCGGATCGATCCGCCGCGGGTCTCAATCTCCACCGCGACGGGCTCGCCATTTTGTCCGATGGCAGGCTGCATGGGACATTCGTTGATATTGGTCTGCAGGTATTCTTCGCACTGCCAGCCACTCTGGTCGAGGCGCTGAAGGAAATAACCCTGCCCATAAAACAAGCCAATGCCGATAAGGGGTATGTCGAGGTCCGATGCGCTCTTGATGTGGTCGCCGGAGAGAACGCCCAGGCCGCCGGAATAAATCGGCAGCGACTCGTGCAATCCGAACTCGGCGGAAAAGTAGGCCACGGGACGGGGGCGCAGCACACCCGCATGCTCCGCACCCCAGGTGCGGCCGGCCTGCAGATACTCCTGCTGGCGACGGTAGACATAGTTAATGCGGCCATGCAAAGACAGTTCAGTAGCACGGCGCTCGATCTCTCCCAGCGGAATCTCGCTGAGCAATGCGATGGGATTCTGATTGAGTTGACGCCAGCGGGTAGGATTCAGATCGCGAAAGATGCTGACGCATTCGTGGTCCCAACTCCACCAGAGGTTTCGGGCCAGGGCCCAGAGACGCTCCTGGGCCGGAGCGATAAAGCGGTCCAGCATGCGCGCCTCGCTGACCACGGGCGCTACCTGGCTTGCAGCCTCGACCAACATTCGAATCTCATCCTCGCGAAAGGTCCGCGCATCCTTGGTTTGCACGACGAGAACACCCTGCAGAATTCCGCGATCAATCAAGGGAACGCCCAGGAAAGAGTGGTATTCCTCTTCTCCCGACTCCTTGAAGTACTTGAAACGAGGGTGACTTCTGGCGTCGCTGACGGCCACCGGCATGACTTGCTCCGCCACCAGGCCTGCCAGGCCTTCGTTGAGCGGCATACGCAATGTGCCAATGCAGCGTGGGTGGAGGCCAAGGGTTGCGGCCAATACCAGATTCGATCGATCCGGCTCGAGCAAATAGGCTGAACACACATCGGTCCTGAACCGCGTAGCGATCAAAGCGACCACGTTCAGCAAGGTATCGGCAGGCTTGCGGCCATTCTCAGTGAGGTTCGCGATCTCCTCCAGGGTCAAAACATGATTGGCGTCAGTGGTTTCGTAAGACTCGGGCATCCGCATACCTCGAAGATTGAGTTCTCGTAAGAAAAGCACGCTGACACGTACGCCAAGCCTCAGCAAAGATGCGGAGGTGCAACGGGTCAAAAAACAGAAAGTTTGATCAGCGGGTGGCTGGCTGACCGGTCGAAGTGTTTTTCCCGTGGTTCATTGGGGCGGGATAAATGTGAAGATACCATCAATCTGCCCGCGGCTGCGAATCAATCTGAGAGTGAAGTTGGCATTCATCTTTTAACTGAGATGCGGCAAACGAGCGGACGGAGTTCTTGCAGCAGGGAGGACAGCCTAAACTTGGCATTCACGGGGATTGCGCCTTGATCCGGACTTCGCGCTTCTTAAAGGCGAGAAGTGGCAAGCGTGGCGTGCCCGGCACCTCGCCGGGCTCTCACGGCTGCGGCAAGTTCGGCGAGCAGGGCCTTAGTTTCAGGCCAGTCGATGCAGCCGTCAGTGATGCTCTGTCCAAAGACCAGCGGCCGGCCGGGTATCAGATTCTGGGAGCCGGCGACCAGATTGCTTTCGACCATGACGCCGATGATGCGGCGGTTGCCTGCGGCGATTTGGCCTGCAACGTCGCGGCAGACCAGCGCTTGTCGCCTGTAGTCCTTTTTGCTGTTGGCGTGGCTGCAGTCAATCATGATACGCGGTTCGACACCGGCCGCTTCCATCTGCTCGGCGGTCTCAGCTACGTGCTCCGAGGTGTAGTTCACCGTCCCGCGGCCGCCGCGCAGGATGATATGGCAATCAGGGTTGCCGGTGGTGACGAAGATAGCGGATTGCCCGTGCTTGGTGTGGCCCAGAAAAGTGTGCGAATGAGCTGCGGAAAGCACTGCATCGATGGCCATCTGCACATTCCCGGAGGTGCCGTTCTTGAAACCCACCGGACAGGAGACGCCGGAGACGAGCTGACGATGGACCTGGCTCTCCGTTGTGCGCGCTCCGATGGCGCCCCAACTTACCAGGCCGGCAATGTATTGGGGCGAAATCATGTCAAGGAACTCCGTTCCGGTGGGCACGCCCATCTCGGCCAGGTCGAGCAGCAGGTGACGCGCCAGGCGCAGGCCATCGTTGATTTTGTAGGACTGATCTAGATATGGGTCGTTGATCAGCCCCTTCCAACCGATGGTGGTGCGGGGCTTCTCAAAGTAAACACGCATGACGATGTGCAGGTCGTTGGAGAACTCCTGAATGGCCGATTTAAGCAGGCCTGCGTACTCACGCGCAGCTTTGGTGTCATGAATGGAGCAGGGGCCGGCGAGAACGAGCAGCCGCGTATCGCGGCCGCTGAGAATATCGGCGACGCCGTTGCGGGCGTTGTAGATTGTCTCCGAAGCAGCTTCAGTGAGAGGGAGTTCCTCCTCAAGAAATACTGGAGGGAGGACGACTTTCGTCCATTGAATGCGGATGTCTTCTATGGTGTGGAACATGGCTCTTTCCTTGGCGTGCGCATCCCGTTGCCGGAACAAGTGATGACGGATGCAATGTACACACGCACTCTCTAAAATCTATCAGCCTGAAATGCAGTGAATATCCAATTCCGATGTGCGCCGTGGTCTTATCGCGTGTCCTCGAACGGCCAAAACGGCAGGGAATCAATCTTATGCAAACGGCAAGCCATTCAAGGCCTGCGTACGAACCTGGTCCTCTTGGCGGGCAGCGGCTATCGAAAGGCGATCGCCAGGTCAATCCTTTAGGGTGTGTAGCGCTTTTCGCCTGCTTCGAGAGCAACGGGAAGGCGATTCTTGATGGGGGGTAAGGGGCAGGTAGCGAAGGAAGTATAGGCGCAGGGTGGATTGTAGAGGCGATTGAAGTCGAGCGTAATGCTGCCGGGCTGGCCGAGACCGTGATCCGGCAGTCCGGCATTCAGCAACCGCCCGCCCTCGTAGCTGGCCGTTTTGCTGGTTTCGTCGCTGAGTATGAAGAGGAGCTTACTGGTATCGTTGCCCTCAATCACAGGCTCAAGAATGAAGACTTTGCCGCTCACGATGAACTCTGCAACGCCCGGCGCCTTCATGTCCAGCGTAGTACCGATTACGGTAGGAATCTTTTCAACTTGCGGCGGTTTGTATGGAATCCAGCGGGCGGTGACGCGATAGCGCGGGTCGGGCGCGTACCAGTGAAGACCGTGGAAGCCGGTCCGGGCGGGTGAATCGGCATCTTTGATGCGCAGGACACAACCGCTTCCGCGGCGCAGCACCACCATGGAAAGGCCGTGCCAGGCGATGGTGGCCGGCCTCTCGTCGCTGGTGGAAAGCGATCCCTCACGCGCCGGGCCGCCATCGAGGGTCAGTTGTGGAGGAAAGCCGCCGGAAGGGGCTAGCAACTGGACAATCTGGCCGCTGGTGGATGTGCCGCTGACGGTGAGCAGGCCGATGTGATCGGGGGCCTGCGCGTGCAGGCGGATGGCGTTGTCCGGAGCAGCGCCAAAGGAGTTGATGCCGGGCTTGAGCCACTCCAGGCCAACGAGGGTGAGCCAACCGCCGGGGGCGGCCAAATCGTATTCTCGTTGTGCGTGCCAAGCATCCAGATCCAGCAACCAGCTTGCGTTTGCGTCCGCTGTGGGCGTGGCCAAGGAAGGAGTGTTTTGGGCGGCGGCAACCTGGGCCGGAGCGGAACTTGTCCAGCAGATGGGAAAGAACGCGAGTGCCAAGGCGAGCAGACCTCCCAGACCCCTCAACATCGATGCAACCTCCATGGTTGGTTCCGATTCTCCTTAATTATGCCCTTGCGGAGACGGGGGGACGTTGCTCGCTGGACGGTAACTCTCGATGCGTGGACTCCAAGTGACGGGAACTCTCACGGTAGGCTCGGGACTGGGGTCAGCCTGGAGCCTTGCCTTGACAATAGGTATTTCTGATCCCTATAATTAAACAGGAATTCTATACCCATTTTCACAAGTAAGTGATAGACGGATTTGAGGTTATTGGTTTTCTGCGGGGTTTTACTAGAGTCTGCAGAAGGCCCCGTAGGACAGTCGGGGACCCAAAGGAGCGGCATCGATGCCTGAGGTACGAGTCAGTCCGCGAGAGCGGCTGGTGCTGACGGCCATTATCGAGCTGTACATAGCCACTGGCGAACCCGTGGCCTCGCAGGCGGTTGCGCGGTTTTTTGCCAATCGGGAGGGGCTCAGTTCGGCCACCCTGCGCAATGTGATGGCGTCGCTGGGGGAAGCGGGCCTGCTGGAGCAGCCGCATACATCCTCAGGGCGAGTTCCCACCGCCGCGGCCTTTCGCTGTTACGTTGAGCAGATTACGCGTGCCGATGCGACGATGGGCACGCAGGTGATGGGGATAGGGGCCTTGGCGCAAGGGGCGCCGCCCCTGAGTGAAGAGCGTCGCGAGCAGATAGAGGACAGTTTTTCAGGAGTGGCGAGCAGTACTGAATACCTGGAGCGCACCTCGCACGTTCTCGCTCTTATCTCTAATGGCCTGGGAGTGGCGCTGGCCAGTTCCACTGTGGCACAAGTATTGGAACATATCCATTTTTCGCGACTTTCGACGGGTCGAGTTCTGGCCGTGCTGGTGACCCAGGCCGGCGCGGTGTTAGACCGCGTGCTGACCCTGGACCACGAGTTGGCACACATCGAACTGGAAACGGCCGCGCGCTATCTGAACGAGAACTTCCGCGGCTGGCCCATTGAGCGCATTCGCACCGAGGTGGCGCGGCGGGTTGAGGCGGAGCGGGTGGCGTATAACCAGATGCTGGCCTCCGTTGAGGAACTTTGCCGCAAGGGAGCGTTAGCGGGCGGCGAGGCAGGACCTGCCTTGTTCGTGGACGGGATGGCCAACCTGATCGCGACAGAGGTGGATCGCGAGCGGTTGCACCAGATGCTTCTGGCCCTCGAAGCCAAGCAGCGATTGGTGGAGTTGCTGACCGCTTATGTGGACGGTCGTCAGCAGGAGGTGCGCGTGGTGGTGGGGTTGGACGAAGCTTCGCCGGCCATGCAGGACCTGGTACTGATCGGCGCGTCGGCGCGGTTGGGCGGCACCAACCTGGGTACCGTGGCGGTGATCGCGCCAACCCGTATCCAATATCAGGAGATGATTCAGGCAGTACGCTATGTGGCCCGGCTCTCGGACCGGATACTGGAAGTTCCCGCCGATTAGAAGGGACTCGTTCACGGTTCCATCGGCGTGCGGCAATCACGAGTCCCGTCCGTCGCGGAGAAATAGCAGGTCTAACAGTTGACAAAAGGCAAACGGGCAGTTCTCAGAGGCCCGGTCGGCGAATCTGCTCTACCGGCCAGACAATCCGCGATGGTACTGTAAACATGCGCGGCCAGGTGCTATTGAACTTCAATGTGGATGACGGTATAGCAGACAGTCGCCGAGGAATTTATCATTGAATAAGAAAAAGAAGAGTCTTTGGGGATTGCGTAGAAGTATGCCAGATCAGGAAACAGAGTTGACGGCGATAGATGCACCGGAAGAGGCGGCGCCTGAAGAGGCGCGTGGCCCCGCAGCAGAGACCGCTGCGGAAGGTGATGGAACAGCAGAGGTTGTGGCTCCCCTGAGTCACGAAGATTTTGACCGGCTTAAGGCAGAACTTGAGCAGTTGAGGGCTGAGCGCGATCAGCTGCTGGACCGGCTGGCCCGGTTGCAGGCCGAGTTTGAAAATGCCCGCAAGCGGGCTGAACGCGAGCGGCTGGAATATCGCGACTACGCAACAGGAAGTGTGGTGGAGCGATTTCTGCCCGTGCTGGACAACTTCGAGCTGGCGTTGAAGTCCACCGGCTCTGAGGAGCAGTTGCGTTCGGGTGTGGAACTGATCATCAAGCAGATGCAAGATATCCTGGGCCAGCTTCAGGTGCAGCCTGTGGCGACGGTGGGCGAGGAGTTTGATCCACGCCATCATGAAGCGTTAGGTACGGTGGAGCGCGACGACGTGCCCGACCAACATGTGGCTGAGGAGATTCGCCGCGGCTACCGGCTACGCGAGCGGCTGTTGCGTCCGGCGCTGGTGCGCGTGGCCTCGAACCCCAAGCAGACGAATGATTGAATATAGAGAAACGATATCCACATCAGTATTTTGAGGGTCTGAAGATCGCCGGCCCTGGATATGAACTTACGGACTAGAGCGCATGTCCTTCATGCGCAAAGGGATTCCAAGAAGGTTTGAACACGAGAGTGAGCAAAGCTGATTATTACGAGGTTCTGGGCGTTACGCGCGAGGTGAGCGACCAGGAGTTGAAGAGTGCCTATCGCAAGCTGGCGCTCAAATTCCATCCTGACCGCAACCCCGGTAACCACGCTGCGGAAGAGAAGTTCAAAGAGGCCAGCGAGGCCTACCAGGTACTGAGCGATGCGGACAAGCGCGCCGCTTATGACCGCTACGGCCACGCCGGGGTGAGTGCAGCCGGAGCAGGCGGCTTTGGCGGACCTTTTGCGGGTAGCGTCGATCTGGGTGACATTTTCGGCGACCTCTTTGGGGAGATGTTCAACGTGGGCGGGGGGCAGCAGCGCGGCACACGCCAGCGTCGCGGCGACGACCTGCGCTACGACTTGACCATCGACTTCGAAGACGCGGTCTTCGGCTCTGAGACCGAGGTGAAGATCCGCCGCTGGGAGACGTGCGAACCCTGCCACGGCAGCGGAAGCGCTTCCGGTCGCGGACCCAGCGTCTGCCCGCAGTGTCATGGCAGGGGACAGATCCGCTACCAGCAGGGGTTCTTCTCTGTGGCCCGCACCTGCACCACCTGCGCGGGCACGGGCTCGATCATCAACGACCCATGTCCGATCTGCCGTGGCGAGACTCGTGTGAGCAAGGAACTGAAGCTCAACGTCAAGGTCCCGCCGGGCGTGGAAGAAGGCACCCGCATCCGCTACGCGGGGGAGGGTGATGCAGGGCGTTCCGCGGGGCCGAACGGCGACCTCTATGTAATTCTCTCGATCCGCGCGCACGATTTTTTTGAGCGCGAGGGCCACAATCTGCATTGCGTGATTCCCATCAGCTTTCCCCAGGCAGCTTTAGGTGCGGAGATCGAGATTCCGGCGATCGACGGGTCGGTAACCCTGAAGATTCCCGAGGGTACGCAAAGCGGCCGTGAACTGTCCATCCGCGGACGGGGCGTTCCATTTCTGAACGAGAGGGGACGCGGCGATCTAATCGTGAAGGTGCTGGTGCAGGTTCCCAAAAAGCTGAGCCGTGCCCAACGCGAGTTGGTGGCGGAGCTGGCCGAGTCGCTGATCGTGGACAACAAGCCCGCATCTCCGGGGCTCCTGGAAAAGATGAAGGACCTGTTCAACTAAGCGAGCAGGATATCGGCCAGAGAGGTCAAGCTCCGATGAACGGAATGTTGCTTTCGTACCCTCGCTGGGAGCCTGGGGTCTCGTGTACTATGCGCCGTACAGCCAGGTTGTTTCGTCCCTAATTAAATAAGTACCGATTGAGATAAGATCGCAAGAATTCCAGCCGACATATAGAATCTCAACCAAGCGGTATAATCTCGCAGATGCCACTGAGTCCACGCACCATCATCGACCAGTACGAGATACTTGCGCCTATTGGCTCAGGCGGCATGGGCGAAGTCTATCGTGCCCGGGACTCACGCCTGAATCGCGAGGTTGCGATCAAGGTCCTGCCCCAACTCTTCACTACCGATCCGGACCGCTTGCGCCGCTTTGAGCAGGAAGCACGCGCGGCAGCAGCGTTGAAGCATCCCAATATCCTGGTGGTTTATGAGTTGGGAAGTTATGACAGGGTTCCCTACCTGGTGTCGGAGTTACTGGAAGGTGAGACGCTACGAGAGCGGCTCAGGCAGGGATCTTTGCCGTTGCGCAAAGTAATTGATTATGGAACACAGATTGCGAGCGGCCTGGCGGCAGCGCACGAGAAGGGGATTGTTCATCGCGATCTGAAGCCGGAGAATCTGTTCCTTACCAAGGATGGACAGGTCAAGATTCTGGACTTCGGTTTGGCCAAGATGATGCCGGGGAATGAATTGGCCACGGGATTGGAGCGAGGTTCGGCAGACCAGACCGAGCCTGGTTACGTGATGGGGACCGCAAGTTATATGTCCCCAGAGCAGGTGAGGGGGCAAGCCGCCGACCATCGCTCAGACATATTTGCCTTCAGCGCGATCCTCTATGAGATGCTCACGGGGATACGGGCGTTTCAGAAGCCGACTTCGGCAGAAACGATGAGTGCGATTCTGAACGAGGATCCTCTCCCTGTCGCACAACTGGCACCGAACACGCCGTTGGCACTGCAGAGAGTTTTGCATCGCGGTCTGGAAAAGAATGCGGAGCAGCGGTTTCAATCGGCCTCGGATTTGGCATTTGCACTGGAGGCACTTTCAGATACGACCATCCTTACGCTACCTGTGGGCCGAATGCCGGCGAAGCAGGGACCCAGTCGCTTGCGACCCGGCATTGTGGGAGGGGTGCTGGCGGTTTTACTCACGTTCGCGGTAATTGCTTATTTTTTCACACGGCCTGCGCCCATACCCAGAGTTTCGAACTACGTGCAGCTCACGCATGACGGCCTGCAGAAGTCACTGATCGGAACGGATGGTTCAAGGCTCTATCTGAGCCTGATCACATCAGCCATGGGGGGCGTGTCAGCGCTTCAAACCGCAGGCGGCGAGCAGACCAGGATTCCCATGCCCGGCTCGGATATGGTTCCGGTTTCCCTATCGCCGGATGGTTCCCAGTTTCTTTTAGTGGAAGGGAAGGGAGTGCCTCTGACTGGGCCGCTGTGGAGCCTTCCTGTTCTGGGCGGTTCACCGCGAAGGCTGGGAGATGCGGTGGGAACTGACGCTGCCTGGTCGCCCGACGGAAAGATGCTGGCCTATACCAACGGGAACGATTTGTACCTGGCCAAGGCCGACGGGACAGAATCGCGCAAACTTCTGGCGATGAACAGCCTGGTTTCTGACCCGACCTGGGCGCCCGATGGAAGCCGCCTAAGGTTTGGCACTTCAGACTTTTCGGGCACCGGAATTGGCCAGCACATGATCTGGGAGGTATCGACAGAGGGGCTAAACCCTCACCGCCTGCTGGCCGGCTGGCACAATCCGCCTGACGAGTGCTGCGGCGACTGGACTGCCGACGGAAAATACTTTGTCTTTCAGTCCCAAGGGCAGATCTGGGCGATGCCGACGGAGCACAGACTCCTGCACCCGGAGCCTCGGCCTATTCAACTAACGTCAAGTCCCATGTCGCTCCACTCCGCAGTTCCCAGCAAGGATGGGAAGAAGCTGTTTGTGGTGGGCCGAACTTATCGCGGAGTCCTGACACGCTGCGATTTGAAATCAGGCCAGTTCCTGCCGTTTCTCAATGGGATATCGGCGGAGTATGTGGCATTTTCAAAAAATGGGCAGTGGGTTGCCTATGTTTCTTATCCAGAAGGCACACTGTGGAAGAGCAAAGCGGATGGAAGCGAGAGAGTGCAGTTGACCTTCCCCCCGCTACGTGCTGTTTTGCCCCGTTGGTCTCCTGATGGGCAGACAATTATCTTTTTCGACTTTCCGGTGAGTTCAACGCACCCGGGCCGAGTCTATGAGATTTCGTCTGAGCGGGGAAGTCCTCGTGAGATCATGCCCCTCGATACACACAATCAGCAGGATCCAAACTGGTCGCCAGACGGGGGCAAGATCGTCTTTTCAGGTGATCCCAATGACGCCGCCGTTGCCAATGCCGCGCCGGCCATCCGCGTGTTCGATCTGCAAAGCCAGCAGGTTTCCACGCTGCCGGGCTCGGAAGGGCTATTTTCACCGCGTTGGTCGCCGGACGGACGGTACATTGCGGCAATGACGAGCGACTCCAGCACCGTCCTGCTGTTTGATTTCCATACGCAAAAATGGACCGAGCTTGCCAAGGGCACATTAGGCTGGCTGGTTTGGTCGAGGGACGGGCAGTCTATCTACGCTCTTGATTTCACGGGCAACGGCGCGGTGGTCAGGATCCGCGTCAACGATCATACGAAGGAACGTGTCGTCGATCTAAAGGATTTTGTAACCACCGGCGAATACGGCGGGGCACTGTCTCTCATGCCGGATGATTCGCCACTGCTATTGCGCGACAGTGGCACGCAAGACGTATATGCGCTGGATTGGGAAGAGCCTTAGAGCGGCTCCACAATTCACGTGCCCTTGTCAGCCGCGTGCAAGGTGGCGCCTTCTTGAGGAAGATGTCACTTGAGGGCAATGGGGTTCGGGGTTTTGCAACTGTGGAACCGCTGTCGCGATCGCGGAATGGACGGAAGTGTCTATTCTAAGTTTTGCTAATTTTATGGTGGAGCTGAGCGGGATCGAACCGCTGACCTCCTCGTTGCGAACGAGGCGCTCTCCCAGCTGAGCTACAGCCCCATAACTTTCTTATCTTACCAGTGATTGCCGATTCATGGAAACCGCGCACCGCCGGTCAGCGCGCGTACGAATACGTCCCGCACAGGTCCGGCGAGTGTGCGATGGCGTCGAATGTAAACACTGGCTCCACTTCGCCGGAAAAGAACGCCACCTCCAGCGTCTTGCCTGCGACGTAGGTCACCATCCACTCGGTATCTTCCGTTCCGCAGAGCGTGTTCTTGTGCAGAAAACGCTGCGCCGCCGGTACGTTCAGCCGGTAGAGCGCGCCGGCACCCGCGGTGTTCACATCCGCGTCGAAGACCGCGCTCACTTCCTCTGGCTTCAGGCTCCGGATGGGCGCGATCGTAAACCCCTTGAAGTTGATGGAGAGCTTCGTCTCCGAGATGGTGATGTTACCGGTCACGCTGGCCGCCGTGTTGCTGGCTGCCTGCCAGTAACCTCGATCCTGCTTCTGTGCCGCGCTGTGCAGCGCGCACGCCAGCATAGGAATCGCAACGGCCGCTCTCAACAAACTTCGCATCGCCAAAACTCTATCGCGTGCTTGCATAAAGACCGGGGACACACCCCGGCCTTTGTGCTTTGCACCACCCAGACTACAACTGATTCATATTGGCCAGGAACTCGGCGTTGTTGCGCACCTTTTCCAGGCGGCTGATCAACAACTCCATGGCCTCGACCGGCGACAGCGGGTTGAGTACTTTGCGCAGAATCCAGACGCGTGACAAATCGTCCTTGGGAATGAGTAGCTCTTCCTTGCGAGTGCCGGAGCGTTGAATGTCGATGGCCGGGAAGACACGCTTATCGACCAGCTTGCGGTCGAGAATGATTTCCATGTTGCCAGTGCCCTTGAACTCTTCAAAAATGACTTCGTCCATGCGGGAACCGGTATCGATCAGTGCGGTTGAAATGATAGTCAGCGAGCCGCCTTCCTCAATGTTGCGAGCAGCGCCGAAGAAGCGCTTGGGCCGCTGCAGGGCGTTGGAATCGACGCCGCCTGAGAGCACCTTGCCGGAGGGGGGCACGATGGTGTTGTAGGCACGCGCCAGGCGGGTGATCGAATCCAGCAGAATTACCACGTCGCGCTTGTGCTCGACGAGCCGCTTGGCTTTCTCGATGACCATCTCGGCCACCTGTACGTGGCGAGCCGCCGGTTCATCGAACGTGGAACTGATGACTTCGCCCTTCACCGAGCGCTGCATATCGGTGACTTCCTCGGGGCGCTCGTCGATGAGCAGCACGATGAGCACCACATCGGGGTGGTTGGTGGAGATGGAGTTGGCCAGCGACTGCAAGAGCATGGTCTTGCCGGTTCGCGGCGGGGCGACGATCAGGCCGCGCTGGCCCTTGCCCACCGGCGTCAGCAGGTCCATCACCCGGCCGCTGATAGCCTCGCGCACGGTTTCCAGCTTGATGCGTTCCTGCGGATAGAGCGGGGTCAGGTTATCGAAGAGAATCTTGTTGCGGGTCTCTTCGGGCGACTCGAAATTGATGGCCTCAATCTTGACCAGGGCGAAGTACTTCTCACCCTCATGGGGCGGACGAACATTGCCGCTGATCGAGTCGCCTGTCTTGAGGTCGAACTTACGAATCTGCGAGGGCGAGACATAGATGTCGTCGGGGCCAGGCAGATAGTTGTAGTCGGGAGAGCGCAGGAACCCATAGCCGTCGGGCAGAATCTCAAGGACGCCCTCGGCAAAAATATGGCCTTCCTTTTCGCTCTGGGCCTGAAGAATCTTAAAGATCAGGTCCTGCTTGCGTAGGCCGCTGGTGCCCGGGATCTCCAGGGTACGCGCGATGCGGCTCAGTTCTGTGATGTTCTTTTCTTTTAGTTCAGCGATAGTCATGTTCACCTGCGATATGGCGGGATGGGAGTGAGGGGGATCCGAGAGGGGATCGTGCTCTTGGAACAATCAGGCGGGGATTCAAAATTGCAGCCGGCGCAAGCCGCGCCTATAGCTTCTCCTAAACTCTAGTGGAGTGTCAAAAAAACCGGGGGAGAGCGGCTGCCCAGAAGGAAGCCGCCTTGATACAGTTACTTCTTCTACTCGGTGCTACAGAAGATGCGATCAGGCGGCGCGGCGCGTTTCGACCGGCTGATCCGCGTGGATTTGAGCCGGCGCCGCGGAACCAGGATTGGTGGAGTGGAAGCGTTCCAGAACTTCATTGGTGGTGTCCTGGAGCCGTGTATTTGGCTTGTGCAGCTTCCGGGTTGCCTTGCTGGCCAGCTGACAAAGCTGGTAGCGGTTGGACACATGAGAGAGTGCCCCAAATACTAGATCAGAACGCATGATGTGTTTCTCCTTCCAAAATCAGTTGCCGGTCGGAACTCATTGGCGCCGCCGGTGCAACTGGCAGTTAAACAGGTGCAGAGCCGCTCCCACAGCCCATCCCTCCCCATTTAGACGCAAGAATTGAACGTCGAGTTCAAAAATCTTGACGCAATTCTGCGTGCAAGGGAATTGATTTGTGCCGTTTCAGCAAAACAGACTGCCGACCAAGGAATGATGCGCTCTGTTTTCCCTTTTCAGGTGAGCAAAAGTGCACACTTAAGCATCAGAATATGAGCCTCAGCTCATAAAAATGATGCAGGGAGTCACGAACGAGCACGTGATCGCGTTAAGCAATCTACCCTTGTGGATGGCACTCATGAATGTAAACCCAGTCGGCCTGTGGGTCAACAATTATTTTGGATTTTCTGACTAAGCGTCAATCTTGGCATTGCGTGGTGCGCATGCGTCGTAAGCTGCTCAATATATTAATGATAAAGAGAACTGACTAGATGATGAGCGGCTCTATGTGGTGGAGTCAGGCAGCCCGAGCCAACCCCTGCGGCCCGGAAAAACCACCTCTGCAGACCAAATGAGCAAAAATTTCCCGATTGGTTCCGCTGTGGAAAACGTGCACTATGCCCAGTAGCTGCGGTCCAGGGTGCGGTACTGGATGGCTTCGGCCAGGTGGGCCACGCTCAGATGCTCGGCGCCTTCCAAGTCAGCGATGGTACGGGCCACCTTCAGGATGCGGTCATGGGCGCGGGCGGTCAGGCCTTGCTGCTGCATCGCACGTTCCAGCAGATGCTCAGCGTCGGCGCCCAGCTCGCAGTGAGCGCGAATCTGTCGGGTGGTCATCTGCGCGTTGGAGTAGATTTTGTCGCCCGCCTTCTTGAAGCGCAGGCGCTGGCGTTCGCGGGCGGCCAGCACGCGGGCGCGAATCTCGGCTGAGCCCTCGGCTGCCGCCGAGCCGCGCAGCTCCTTATATTGGACTGCGGGCACTTCAATGTGAATGTCGATGCGGTCCAGCAGGGGACCGGAAATCTTGGCGACATAACGCTGGATCATGGGTGGGGTGCACATGCACTCGCGGGACTTGTCATTAAAGTAGCCGCAAGGGCAGGGATTCATGGCCGCGGCCAGCATGAAGCGCGCAGGAAAGCTGAGCGACATGGAGGCGCGGGCGATGGTGACCGTGTGGTCCTCGAGCGGCTGGCGCAGCACCTCAAGGACATTGCGCGGAAACTCTGGGAGTTCATCGAGAAAGAGCAAACCGTTGTGGGCCAGAGAAACCTCACCCGGGCGAGGGACGACACCGCCGCCGATCAGACCAGCGTCGGAGATGGTGTGGTGGGGCGAACGGAAGGGCCGCTGAGTCACCAGGCCGGCCGCCGCGTCCAGAACTCCGGCGACGGAATGAATCTTGGTTGTCTCCAGTGCCTCCTCGAAGGTGAGCGGGGCCAGGATCGATGGCAGCCGCTTGGCCAGCATCGTCTTACCGGAACCTGGTGGGCCGATCATGAGAATGTTGTGACTGCCGGCCGCCGCTACTTCAAGGGCACGCTTGGCCGTCTGCTGGCCGCGCACATCTTTGAAGTCCACAGCATAGTGCTGCAGTTCGCCGAGCAACTCCTCGGTTGCCACGCGGAAAGGTTCGCGCTGGATCACGCCGACGACCGACGAATTGAGAAGCTCGATCACATCCAGCAGTGAGGAGACAGGGTAGACGTTCACGCCCTCGACAACGGCGGCCTCGGCAGCATTCGCCGCGGGGAGAATCAGGTTAGGGATATTCTTTTCGCGCGCCAGGATCGCCACGGGCAACATGCCGGGCACAGGGCGCACACTTCCATCCAGGCCCAGTTCGCCCACCATCAGGAAGCGGCTTACGTCGCCCAGCTGCAGCGCGCCGTAAGCACCCAGGATGCCAATGGCGATGGGCAGGTCGAAGCCCGCGCCTTCTTTCTTCATGTCTGCCGGCGCCAGGTTGATGGTGATGAAGGTGGGCGGAATCAGGTAGCCGGAGTTCTTGATGGCGGCACGGACGCGATCACGGCTCTCACGGACCGCGGCATCGGGCAGGCCCACGGTATGAAAGTGATCCTGGTCGGTGACCACGCCACTGTAATCGACTTCCACGTCGATGAGATTGGCGTCGATGCCGTAGACGGCCGCGCTGAGAGCTTTGAAGAGCATGGCGGTAAGCAGCACGAAGTCTACCATTGTGGACATCCGAGGGGTGTGACGGCCATCAGCCTCATTCACCAGCCGACCGGAATCCCTGCCGTCACGTTACAATCTCATCCGTGACCACCAGCCTGTTCGACCTGTACAAGATCGGCGTTGGCCCTTCCAGTTCTCACACCATGGGTCCCATGCGCGCGGCCTGCCGCTTTGCGCGGGAACTCGAACCGCGCGGCGTGCTGCATCGGGTTGCACGGGTACAGACGGAGTTGTTTGGCTCATTGGCCCTGACCGGCTTAGGCCACGCAACCGACCGTGCGGTGCTGTTGGGCTTGTCGGGAAACGAACCGGCGGCGATCGATCCCGCTGCGATGGAGACGACCGTTGCGGCGGTTCGGGCCGCGAGGCGTATCAAGATCTGCGGGATCCGGGTTATTCCATTCGTGGAGGAGCGCGATCTTCTCTTTCGGCGCAACCAGATGTATCCCCCTGGTGCGCAAACGAAGCATCCCAATGGACTGCGGCTCATGGCCTTCGATGCAGCGGGCGCATTGCTGGACGAACGCACATTTTTTTCTATAGGTGGAGGATTCATCGTAGAAGATGGCGGCGTATCCCCGGCTGATACAACGCAGGCCGGGATCCCGTTTCCGTATCACACTGCAGCGGAATTGCTGGCTACCGCGCAAGCCAATGAGCTTTCAATCAGTCAGTTGATGCTTGAGAACGAGTGCGCACTATTCAAGATCTCTGCGCGCGATGAAGAACAATCGCCGGTCGAGGCTGTGTGTCGGGGAATCGATCGCATCTGGAAGACCATGCAGGATTGCGTGGCGCGCGGCATAGCGGCGGAAGGCACTCTGCCTGGCGGTCTGAACGTGCGCCGCCGCGCGCACCGGCTAGCCGAGCGATTGCGCGTGAAAGAAGCGGAGGGCCTGCGCGGTGATCCACTGGTGCCGCTCGACTGGGTGACAGTGTACGCCATGGCGGTGAACGAGGAGAATGCCGCGGGCGGACGCGTGGTAACTGCACCCACCAACGGCGCCGCGGGGGTGGTTCCTGCCGTAGCGCACTATTACGAGCGTTTTACGCCGGAAGCGGACCATGAAGGCATCCTGCGATTTTTCCTTACTTCGGCGGCCATCGGCATCCTATATAAGGAGAATGCTTCAATCAGCGGTGCCGAGGTAGGTTGCCAGGGAGAAGTGGGTGTAGCCTGCTCCATGGCCGCCGGTGGGCTGACGGCCGCGCTGGGGGGAACAAATGGTCAGGTGGAGCACGCCGCCGAGATCGCCATGGAGCACAACCTGGGTATGACCTGTGATCCCATCGGCGGGCTGGTGCAAATTCCTTGCATCGAGCGCAATGCCATGGGCGCCGCCAAGGCTGTGCATGCCTCGCGCATCGCGCTCAGCGAGTCTGAAGACCACAAAGTCTCGCTCGACCAAGTCATCCGCACCATGTATCTCACCGGGCTCGATATGCAATCGCGCTACAAGGAGACGAGTTTGGCGGGGCTTGCCTTGAATATCATCGAGTGCTAATTTCTCACGCAAGGATTCCCGCCATGCTTTTGCGTACCTTTTCCGCCCTTCTCGTGGGCTGCACTCTGGTTCTTGCGCCTCTCAACGCTACTGCCCAGGAAAAACGATGTCCTTCGACTTCAGAGGAACGGGCGAAGGCGCTTTCGATTGCACGGGATAACGAGACCAACCCATTCGGCCCCAATGCTCCGGAACAGAGACGCTGGTTTGTCTTGTGGTTGGTTCAGGTACCCGACATCAGCGTTCACGCATGCACCCTTTTCGATAAGCTCGCCAAGTCCGGCAAGAAAGACAGTGACCTGATCTTCGGTCAGATGGTCTTCAGTCAGGCCGCATTCATTCTTCAAAATCCCGAGAAGAAGGATGACCGCTTGGCAGAATATCAGGCAGGCGTCGAGGGCGCGCTACGGGTTTATGAGGTGCTTGTGAAGGCCAACTCCAAAGACCGGCAACCTTATCTAGACGATCTGATTCAGCGGCGCGAGGCCGGAACGCTGGCGCAGTTCGTGGCGGAACGCGCCTCGGCATCCTGCAAGAACTGAGTTCCATTGTCCGCTTTGCTAATTCGTATGAATGACCGCGGGTGATGCCTTTGCTGCATCCCGATGGTCTTCGGTGGCATCCATAAATCATGGACCCATCGGCTGATGACCTAATCGATGGCGGTATAGAGTCATCGTTACCTGCGGGCCTTCAGTCTGTGCAGACAACCTTGGCGCCCGCGTGGCACACACTGGTGCTGATGGCGGGGATTTTAGCCCTCTCTGTTCAAGGGGCCATGCGGATGCCGGCTTCGCATGGCTCGCCCAGCCGGCTTACGACTTATGCCCTCACGGCGCTGCTGGAGCTGTGCCTGTTAGCTTGGGTTGCCTTTGGGCTACGGCTCGCAAAGACGCCGCTGCGTTCGCTGTTTGGTTCCGTTCCCGCAGGTCTCCGCGCGATTCGCCAGGACCTTGGCGTCGCGTTCGTGTTCTGGATTGGCTCGTTGATGATTCTGGGCTCATTTGGAGTTTTGTGGTCACGTGTTGATGCCGCGGTCACTCACCGTGCGACCCAGATTCGTGACGGAAGACCCTTTGCGACTGATCCTTCGCAACAACAGGCGGTGCGCGTGATGGTGCAGCTGGCGCCCGAGAATGGTGTGGAGATTGCTGCATGGGTACTGCTGTGTGTGCTGGCCGGCCTTGCGGAGGAGCTTGTGTTTCGCGGCTATTTGCAGCGCCAATTCACTGCGTGGGCAGGCGGCGCACGGGCTGTGGGTGTAGTGATCTCCTCGCTTGCATTCGGCGCGGCCCACGGTTATCAAGGCGTTAGGAACATGGTGCTGCTGGCTGTGTTCGGTGTACTTTTCAGCCTGCTTGCAATCTTCCGCGGCAGTCTGCGCGCGGGAATCTTCGCACACAGTTGGCACGATCTCATTGCAGGTTTGACCGTGGCGTTACTCCATTCGCGTCACCTTCTTTGAGGTTCACAAGCGCATCGCCATCCAACCTGAAAAAATTGTTGCCACTTTTTCCACTTCATGTTCGTTTTTTGCTTGACACTGAGCATGCATGAATCTATACATTCTTCAACTGCAATTAATGATGCAGTCTCGATGCAACCCATCGAAAAGGGAGAATAGGACAATGGCAACAAAGAAAGCAGCCAAGAAGGCACCCGCGAAGAAGGCCGCGAAGAAAGCCGCGAAGAAGAAGTAACGGGTCAACCAACCAAAAGGCAACACTAAGGGGGACGCTTCAAACGTCCCCCTTAGTGTTTCTGCGGAAGGATTAGACTGGCAAGCGCAAAGAGACTTTGGGAAGAGCATTATGACACGCCGTCGCTGGATTGCAGAGCATTGGGATGAGATGACCGCGACCCTGGTGGGAGCGCAGGCCGAGCACATGACACGCGTACTGCGTGCGCAGCCAGGCATGGAAGCCGACATTGTTGCAGGCGGCCGCGTGTTTCATGCGGAGGTAGCGGCCGTTACAAATGGACACGGCGCAACCAGTGTGGTCCGCTTCAATCTCATCGCTGAGCTGAAAGCCGACCCTGCCCTGCCAGTCACCCTGGTAATGGCCGTATACAAGTTCGATCGCATGGAGTGGGCCATTGAGAAGGCAACCGAACTGGGAGTCGCCGCGGTGGCGCCGGTGATCGCGCGACGTACTGAGAAGCACTTAGCCCAGGCGGCAGAGAAGCGCGTCGAGCGTTGGCGGCGCATTGCCCATGAGGCAGCCCAGCAGTCGAGGCGGTCAGACGTGCCGGTGATTCATGAGCCGGAACCTCTGGCCGCACGAGTGAGGTCCGCGTCGACGGACACGCGCATCGTGCTGGCCGAGCAGGAACGCTCGACCTCGTTGCGCATTGCACTGGAAGAATATGTAGCTGCGGCGCAGGCAGGGATGCCGCCGCTGGAACTCGCCATTGGACCCGAGGGCGGATGGGCTCCAGAGGAAGAGGAACTCTTCGATGCCAACGGCTGGCGCGCGGTTTCACTGGGTCCGCGCATTCTGCGTGCGGAAACTGCGGCCATCGCTGCGTTGGCGGTGGCGGCTTCGTTCCTGGAGTAGGGGCCCAAGACGCTAGAGCGAGACTCCGCGCTTCCATGGGATGAAATCGTTTTGACCCAGCAGCTCAGCCTTGGTGAAGCGTTCGCCGCTCGCCACTTCTAGTGAAAGGTCGAGCAGCTTTTCTGCGCATTCGGCGATTGTTGCCTGGCCCGTGACGATAGCGCCGGTATTGAAGTCGATGATGTCGTCCATACGTTCGGCAAGCGTGGAGTTGGAGGAGATTTTTACCACCGGCGCCACGGGATTACCTGTGGGGGTACCGAGTCCGGTGGTAAACAACACCAGGTTGCAGCCCGCTCCCACCTGCGCCGTCACACTTTCCACATCGCCGCCCGGTGTGCACTGCAGGTTGAGTCCAGGCGTGACCGCGTACTCGGGATAGTCGATCACATTTCGGACTGGCGATACGCCGCCTTTGCGTGCCGCGCCAGCCGACTTGATGGCGTCGGTAATGAGCCCGTCCCTGATATTGCCAGGCGAGGGATTGAAATCGAAGCCCGAATTCACGGCCTTGGCGCGCGCAGCGTATGTCTGCATCAGCTCAGAGAAACGCTTCGCCAGCTCATCGGTTGCGCAACGGTTAATCAGTTCCTGCTCAACCCCGTGCAATTCAGGAAACTCGCTGAGTAGCGTCTTACCGCCCAAACCTACCAGCAAATCGGAGACATAGCCGACCGTGGGGTTCGCCGAGATACCGCTGAACCCATCCGAGCCCCCACACTGCAGACCCAGGGTCAGCGCGGAGAGAGGTGCGGGCGCACGCTCGGCGCGATTGGCCTCTGCCAGTGCCAGGAAAGTCTGCTCCAGCGCTCGCTCCATCAGCACCGACTCACGCCCGAATTGCTGCTGATCAAAGATCAGTACCGGCTTACGAAGCTGGGGATCGCGCGCCCGCAGTTCATCCATCAGCAAGCTCGGCTGCGCGTTCTGGCATCCCAGACTCAGCACCGTGGCGCCAGCCACGTTGGGATGGTGGATATAGCCGGCGAGCAGGCCGCAAAGTGCCTGTGCATCCTGGCGCGTGCCGCCGCAGCCACCTTGATGGGTAAGAAAACGAATGCCGTCCAAATTGGTGAAGACGCGCTCCGGGAGCGCATGCGTATGCTCTGCCACTTCATGGCCGTTGCCGCTAGTCTGATGGTTTACGAGGCGTCGCACTTGCCGGCGGTAGCTGTTGTGCGCACTGCCATAGCCCAACTCTTCTTCGAGAGCTTCTCTCATCCGATCCACATTGCGGTTTTCGCAAAAGACCAGGGGAATCACAAGCCAATAATTGCGCGTGCCCACCTGGCCATCGGCGCGGTGGAAGCCCATGAAGGTGCGTGTCGACCAAACCGAGGGGTCCGGTAGAGCAAACGAGACGGGCTGTCGTGCGGCCGAGTAATCGCCGGTACGATGGCGTATGTTGCGCGTGGTGAGCACGCCGCCTTGCGGAATCGCCTCCACAACCTCGCCCACCACCATTCCGTACATGATGACCAGGTCGCCGGGCTTGAGGTCAACCAGCGCCATCTTGTGTTTGGCGGGAATGGCCTGTGTAACCGGGCACGAGGTTTGACCAAAATTGGCGACAGTTCCGGCGGCCAGCGGCGTAAGCGCCACGAAGACGTTGTCGCGCGGATCTAGTTGCAGCACGGTTTCCATCATGGGGGGACGATTCCTTCGCAAAGGGCTTAACAGCCGATACGCCCAGCATACAACTGAACTCCCGCACCCATGCAAACCGCCATCGTCTATGATCGATAGTTCCCGCAGGAGTGATTGCGAAAGAGGACACAGAAATGAAAGCCATGGTGTTGGAACGTCCGGGGGAAGCAGCGATCAAGGCGGTGCCGGAGCCGCCGGCAATAGGCGAGGATGAAGTGTTGCTCCAGGTTCGGATAGTCGGCCTGTGCGGCACGGATTTGAGCTCGTATCGCGGGCGCAACGCGCTGGTAAGCTATCCGCGCATTCCTGGCCACGAAGTTGCCGCTACCGTAGCCGAACTGAACCCGCGGCACCCGGAGTGGCAGATCGGCACTGAGGTTACGGTATCGCCATACGCAAACTGCGGACGATGCTCCGCTTGTTTGCGCGGGCGGCCCAATACCTGCAAGGCCAATCAGACGCTCGGCGTGCAGCGCGACGGCGCATTGACGGAATTCATCCGCGTTCCCGCGTCGCGCCTTTTCCGCGCTCATCTCACACTTAAAGAGTTGTGCCTGGTGGAGCCGCTCACGGTAGGATTCCACGCGGCGGCGCGCGGGCGTATTGCGCCGGGTGACACGGTGGCTGTATTCGGATGCGGCGGCGTGGGGCTGGGAGCTGTGGCTGGTGCAGCTTCTCGCGGAGCGACCGTGATTGGACTCGACGTGGTGGATGCCAAGCTCGCCTCCGCACGCAAGGCGGGCGCGGCACACGCCGTCAACACCGCCAGTGGCGACCTGCATGCGCAACTTGCCGAGCTGACTGGAGGTCACGGTCCCGACGTCGTCATCGAGGCCATTGGATTGCCCGAAACATTTCGTGCCGCGGTGGAAGAGGTGGCCTACGCCGGACGTGTGGTCTACATCGGCTGGACCAAGGAGCAGGTGGCCTACGAGACGCGGCTCTTTGTATTAAAGGAGCTGGATATTCTGGGTTCGCGGAATGCGCTGCCCGAAGACTTTCGCAATGTAATCCGCATGTTGGAGGCGCACCGCTTCCCGGTGGAAGGAGCAGTCTCACACATGATTCCGATGGCGGGTTGTCCAGACATTCTTGAAGCTTGGAGTCGCGAGCCTACACATTTCAGCAAGATCATGATCGAGGTGTGCTAGGGCCTTTGGAGACTACTAAGCCGCACCAGTGGGCGGTCATTCAATATCAATACGCAAAAAGTTGCAAATGACACTCGCCGGGTGGTATACCTTGGCCGCGGGTTGAGGAGCGTCGTACAGGCCATCGTGCCTGTGCCGGGACGCACTTTTACTCGGAAAGAGAGGCACGATCTTGCGAGCGTTTTTGAAACAGGGACTTCTGGCCATCTTATGCATGGCCGCGGCGGTGACACTCTACGGCCAACAAGCAACGACCCTCACCATCAAATGGGACAAGACCACGGTGGTTTCCAAGTCCACGCCTACGCTACAGGTGGTGGTGAATCCGCCGCTGCGGCACGGCGAGCCCTTGGGAATAGGCGCCTACAAGGCCGTGAAAGAACTGGGCGCGGACTACGTGCGCTATGTGCCATGGCTGCCATATCCAAAACTGGGAGTGGCAGAGCTGGAGCCGCCCACGCCGCAAAAGACCAGTTGGGACTTCAGCCTGATTGATCCCATGACCAAGGACTTTCTGGCCGCGACCGAAGGGCACTCACCGGTAATGAACTTCAGCACCATGCCGACCTGGTTGTTCAAGACGGACAAGCCTGTGACCTACCCTGCAGATCCCAACCAGGTGTTCTGGGACTATACGCAGGGAACGGAGATGCGCGATCCCACCGGCAAAGAAATAGGCGACTACTACGGCCGTTTGGTGAGCTGGTATGTGAAGGGCGGCTTCACCGATGAGAACGGCGTTCGGCACGAGTCCGGCTACCACTACAAGTTCCCCGTGTGGGAAGTGCTGAACGAAGTGGAGTCAGAGCATTCGTCGACGCCCCAGGCATACACCACACGCTACGACGCCATCGTCGAGGCCATTCATAGCGTCAGCCCGGACACGAAGTTCATGGGCATGGCGCTGGGAGGACCCAGCGATCATCCGGACTTTGTGGAGTATTTCCTGAATCCGGCGAACCACAAGCCAGGCATCCCGCTGGACATTATCTCGTATCACTTCTATGCTTCGCCGTCTCCGAGTCAGAAAATCGATAGCTGGCAGTACACGTTCTTCGACCAGGCCGCCGGCTTTCTGAATACCGTCCACTACATTGAGTCCATCCGCAAGCGGCTCTCGCCAGCGACAATGACGGACACCGACGAGCTTGGTGTGATATTGCCGACCGACAACACCCCTGCGGACAAAGTGGCTCCGCCGGCAGCCTACTGGAACCTGGCCGGATCGCTTTATGCCTACCTCTATATCGAGCTTTCGCGACTTCAGATCGATATCATCGGAGAGTCGCAGTTGATCGGCTACCCCACTCAGTTCCCCAGCGTGAGTATGATGGACTGGACCAACAACAAACCCAACGCGCGGTTCTGGGTGCTGAAGCTGATCAAGGATAATTTCCACCCCGGTGACAAACTGGTGGAAACAGAAATCGGCGGTCCTGCGTCTCCCGATGTAGAGGCGCAGGCCTTTATTACCCCTAGCGGCCACAAGCTGTTGCTGGCCAACAAACGTGATCATGCGATCGAATTGCCGCTGCAGGATTCCGACAAGGCGAGCGCGTCGACGGTGGATCTGGAAACTGGCGATGGACCGGCCCGCACTGTGAAACCGGCGGGTGGGAAGATTAAACTCGAAGCATTTGCTGTTACGGTGGTGACCTGGTGAATATGAATCCGACTACTCATTCTGCAGAAGGCGAGCCGCTGAAGCGGTTCGCCTTCATCCTGCGGCTGCGCCCGGGCGTTGCCGAAGCTTATGAAAAAGCGCACGCCGCAGTGTGGCCCGAGATGCTGGCCATGCTGAAAAAAGGCGGCATCCACGAGTACTCCATCTTCCGCAGAGACGAACTGCTGTTCCTCACTTTCAAGGCGGTGGACTTTGAAGCGACCTGGAGCCAGTTCGACAACGATCCCGTCAATCTGCGCTGGCAGGCGACGATGGAGCCGCTGTTTGCGCCCAATGAAGGCTTGCTTCCCGGTGAGCGCTTTCCGATGATGAAAGAAGTCTTCTACATGCCGTAAGGGATGCCGGGGACCAACGGCTCCCCGCCAAACAGAGAAGAGGAACCATGACAAGCAAGAGAGCCTTGCGCGTGGGACTCTGCGGAATTGGCCTGGATGCTTATTGGCCTCAGTTCGCGGGACTCGAGAAGCGGCTTGAAGGATACGTGGCACACGTGGCGGAGCGTCTCGCTCGTCCCGGCGTCGAAGTGGTTAACCTGGGCCTGGTGGATTCGCCGCAGCGCTCCTATGAGGCGGGCCACCAGTGCCGCCGTGAAGACATTGACGTTCTATTTTTGTATGTCACTACCTATGCGCTTTCGAATACCGTACTGCCGTTGGTCCAGCGAGCCGGTGTACCGGTTATTGTCCTGAACCTGCAGCCCGAGGCCGCCATCGATTACGCGGCCTTCAATCGGCTGGGGGATCGGACGGCAATGACCGGCGACTGGCTCGCTTTCTGTTCGGCGTGCCCCGTTCCAGAGATCTCCAACGTAATGACGCGGGCGCGCATTCCTTTCCACCAGGTAACCGGCGTGCTGGACGAAGCCGCGACCTGGAAGGAAATCGAAGAATGGCTTGCCGCGGCACGCGTGCGTTCCACATTGGCTTCGGCTCGCCTGGGCCTGATGGGCCACTACTACAGCGGCATGCTTGACATCATGACCGATGTGACGCTGGTCTCGATCGTCTTTGGCTCGCACGTTGAGATTGTAGAAGTGGACGAGTTGAGCGCCCTGGTGGCCGAAGTCGAGGAGGCCGCCCTCGAGCGTCGTGTCAAAGAATTTTTCGAGAGCTTCGATGTGCAGCCCGACTGTCCGCCAGACGAACTGCGCCGCGCCGCACGCACTTCGGTGGCCCTGGACAGATTTGTCGAGCGCCACGAGATGGACGCCATGGCCTACTACTATATGGGCTCTGGCGTGCCGGCAAACGAAGATACCATGAGTTCCATCATCCTCGGCACCTCTCTCCTGACCGCGCGGCACGTTCCCGTGGCTGGCGAGTACGAGGTAAAGAACGTGGTGGCCATGAAGATCATGGATGTAATCGGCGCCGGCGGCTCGTTTACCGAATACTATGCAATGGACTTCAAAGACGACCTGGTGCTGATGGGCCACGATGGTCCTGGCCACATCGCTATTTGTGAGGGCAAGACCAAGGTGCGTCCGCTCAAGGTCTACCACGGCAAAGTGGGCCGAGGTGTCAGTGTGGAGATGAGCGTGAAGCACGGCCCTGTGACGCTGCTTTCTGTGGCTGAGGATGCGAAGACGGGCTTCAAGCTGGTCGCTGCAGAGGGTGAGTGTGTGCCCGGTGCGATTCTTGAGATCGGCAACACCAACAGCCGTTACCGTTTCCCGCTGGGCGCGCGCGGCTTTGTCAACGCATGGAATGCGCAAGCAGCGGCGCACCACTGTGCGGTAGGTGTGGGGCACGTGACGGCCACGCTGGAGAAGGCTGCGGCCTTGATGGGCATCGGATTCCAACGCGTCTGTTGATGCTCAGATCTGCACGTGAGCGATGATTGGAAGCTCGGGTTAGCTGAAGATTGGCATTGGTTCAGGAGCGCGCCGGCCGTGCGCTGAGCGCGCTCTTGACACTGAAGCCAGTCAGAGCCAGCACGGCGACACCCTGAAGGTCAGCACGGATGTCGAATGGATTGCCGAGCAGTCTGGCAAGTGTGATACAGGCTGCCAGCCATGCCAGATTGCCGAAAAAGCAGGTCCACGACAGCGACCTATCCCCATGTCGATTTGCGCGAAGAAGATTTATGGCGGCCAGCAACAGAACCGCAAAGCTGGCGCTCAGGGCCCACAAGAGGGTCATAGGATCCGACTTGTAAGCGATGTACGATCCGAAAGCATGGCCAATGGCAGACAGCACCAGAATCCCTGCGCAGATCATGTCGGTTTTCTTCATCGTTGCTCCTTGGCTTCAAGAATGGGCGTGCAGCGCGGTCACGATTCGCAGGCGCGAGTTGGGTCCATCATAGGCGTGCATAGTGCAATAGCAGACCGGCCAGCGCGCCTCCTGCAAGATCGCCGATGATGGGGATGGGCGCATAGCTCCAGTTAGAGCCACCTTTGCCCGGTATGGGCAGAAGCGCATGGGCGATACGTGGACCCAGGTCGCGCGCGGGGTTGATGGCGTAGCCAGTGGTGCCGCCCAGCGAGAGGCCAATGCCCCACACCAGACTGGCTACTAGCCAGGGACCGACGCCCCCCGCTGGACCGGTCGCAGAAACTCCATGCGAGCCGATGGCTCCGGCCACCACCACCAGAACCGCAGTGCCCAGAGCCTCGCTGATGATGTTGAACAATGGGCTGCGCACCGCTGCGTTGGTACAGAAGATGCCCAGCTTGGCTGCCGGGTCAGGCGAAAGTTTCCAATGCGGTCCAAAGTGCAGCGCCACCAGCGACGCACCACCCATGGCACCCAGCAATTGCGCCAGCCACATGCTCGGCAAGTTCGCATAGTTTCCGCTGGAAACAGCGCTGGCCAGCGTGATGGCGGGATTCAGGTTGGCGCCGGGGCTGCCGAAGGCCTGCGCCACCAACACGCCACACAGCACGCCCAATGCCCAACCGGTGGTAATCACCATCCATCCGGCGTCGGCTGCGTAGGACTTGCGTAGAGTTACGTTAGCGCCCACGCCATTGCCCAGCAGCACAAGGACCAGCGTACCCAGAAACTCGCCAAACCAAACTGAATGCATCAAGGCTTCCTTCGCGCGTCTATTCTGCCCGGTGGCCTCTGCCAGGTGGCCGGAACAGCTCCGGAATCCGGCAAAGCGCGCACAAACGATCGATTCGCGGAACCTTTGCATTCTGCACTGTCAGGCCTGCCCTCGCCAAGGCTCTTCGCAGACAGCAAACGCTTAAACCACGCAGTTATGGCTTAGACGGTGTGGGATGATCCGCGCCAATCGTCGCGCCTGCGTATTTTGACCATTGGGAAAGAAGCTCGTTTACCACCACGTTTCCCACAGCATATGCGTCTTCCAGCGAAGGCAGATAGGCGCCGAACTGGCTGGTGCGTTGCGCGGCCAGACTGTCGGCGGCGCTCATGCCGCGCGGTTGCTGGTCGAAATTGCTGACCACCCGCAGTACCAGGATGCGCTGCCAGTCTACCCGGCCCGCTTGGGCCAGTCCTTTTAGCGAGAGCAGCGTGCCCGTATCTTCCATGGCCGTGGTCACAAACTGCCCTTGCCCACCGGTAAAGTAACTCACCCACTGTGCGGCCCAGGCATCATAGAGCTTGCCGTGCCAGTAGGTTGACGAAGAGAGCTCGTCGCCGATGGTCACAAACGGCGGACGCTGGGCGGCGATGCCGTCAAACTGCGCGCGAATGTTCTTCAACTTTTCCGAGTCCGGGAGCGGGGTAGCGCGTGTCAGGTTGAATGCCCACTCAGCGAGGCCCGTGTTCAGCGCATGCACCTGGCCCTCGAGCGGCACGGCCGGCGGTTCAAAAGGACGCGCCTTGCGCAGCGGAACGTAGCCGGTGGTCCAATCGGGTGGCATCTCTCTGGCATCGATCTCGTAGCCCAAGTCGCCATCCACTACCCAGCGTGTCCACACTGCCGAACCCAGCGAAGCTCGCTCGGGTGTGGCACCGGCAATTCCGGCAATGATCCAATAGGCGTGTCTCAGGTCAAAGCGTGGGTCCAAGCCGAGCGCCATGATGGTGGCCGCGGCGTGTGCAGTACCTTGACCCGTCAGCACCGCCATCTCGCCCTCTCCGTTCATGCGTACGGCGTGGTAACCGGCAGGGAGCGGGTACACGCGGTCCAGGTGGTCGCGCTCGACCCAATATTGCAATTCGCCGGGTTCGTCGCCCGTGTCGGCGCCCAACTCGAACATGGCGACCACCACCACCTTCACTGGAATCGGATGTGGTTTGGCAGTGGCGACGGATGCGACGGCGATCAGCCCCAGCAGGCCAGCAAGAGTGCGTGCGCGAATCATCATTGATTGCGATGGTACCCGAGAAGAGCAGGAAAAAGGGCAATCGGCACGATCGAATTGTCGGGTTATACCATAGGAAGGATGTTCGAGGTGAGACGCGTGCAAAGGACAACCAGATTTTTGATTGCGGCGGTGATGACACTCGCAGCGTGGATATCGCCGGCACTGGCTCAACAGCCGTTGAAAGTCGTTGGCTTTATGACCGACTTTGACGTGAAAGACGACGCAGTGGGTATCTGCAAGGCGGTCATGGACGGAGTTGCTCCCGGTGTTCGCATTATCGATATCACCCATCAGACCGAGCCATACAACATCGCCATGGGCGCGCGATTGCTTGCGGGCTCTGCGCCGTACTTTCCTAAAGACGCAGTCTTTGTCGTGGTCATCGATCCCGGCGTAGGTTCCACGCGCAAAGCGATCATCGCCAAATCGCGCCTGGGCCAGCTCTTTGTGCTCCCAGACAACGGGCTGCTCACGCTTGTGCAGGATCGAGATGGTATTGCGGAGGCGCACCAGATCACGAATCCGAAATGGATGATCGGCTCCGGCATCTCATCGACTTTTCACGGTCGCGACATATTTTCGCCTGCCGGGGCGCACTTGGCGCGAGGAGATGACTGGACGCAGGCGGGCCCGGCACTAGACGTGAGCAAACTGGTGCGGCTAGACCTGAAGAGCGCAATCGTCGATGAAAAAGGCCTGCATGGACAAGTGCTCGGCACCGACGGACCCTTTGGGAACCTGGTGCTCAACGTGCCTGCGGAGACGTTTGCGCAACTAGGCTACAAACTCGGAGACCAGGTGCCGATTACGCTGGGCGGCAAGGGCTATACTATTCCGCTTGTGAAGACATTCAGTGATGTGCCGGTAGGCAAGAATCTTTTTTTCATCGATTCGCGGGGGCGGCTATCGATTGGGATCAACCAAGGTAACTTCTCTGAGACCTACAAGGTAGGCGAAGGCGCAGAGTTGACGATTCCGAAAAAGTGAAGCGAAGTGAGCCGGGAGGGTTTGAAGATGGGGAGAATCCGTTGCGCATTCGCCTTGGCCGTGGCGCTGGCGGTGGTGGCTGCGACGGCCCGAGCGCAGCAGGCGGCTCATCATTGGGCCATTGTGCTGCACGGCGGCGCGGGGGTGATTGAACGCGCCAATATGGACCCCAAGACCGAAGCGGTCTACCGTGCAGCGCTTACCGAGGCTATCGAAGCAGGAGCCAAGGTGCTCGACAAAGGCGGGTCGTCGCTCGACGCGGTGGAAGCAGCCATCCGCATACTAGAAGACGATCCGCATTTTAATGCGGGCCGTGGCGCGGTCTTTACCGCCGAGGGCAGGAACGAACTGGACTCGGCCATCATGGACGGCGCCACTTTGAAGGCGGGTGCGGTAGCCGGAGTGACGCGTACCCGCCACCCCATCAGCCTGGCACGCGCTGTGATGGACAAGTCGCCACATGTGATGCTCATCGGCGCGGGCGCGGACAGCTTTGCCGCAGAAGTGGGACTGGAGCAGGTGGATCCCAGCTTCTTCTTCACCGAGCGTCAATGGCAGGCGCTGGTGAGGCAACTCAAGAAAGAGGGCAGGCCGATTCCGCCGCGTCCGGCAGGTGCGCCACCGGAGCCGGTGGTTCCGGTAGCTGCAATGGAGCCGCCCGACACGCACAAATGGGGCACGGTGGGTGTGGTGGCACTGGACAAGCAGGGCAATATTGCCGCCGGCACCTCGACCGGTGGGGTGGGGGGTAAGCGCTGGGGACGGGTGGGCGACTCGCCCATCATCGGCGCCGGCACCTATGCGTCCAATCAGTCCTGCGCCGTCTCCGCTACCGGCACCGGTGAGTACTTCATTCGCTTGGGCGTGGCGCGAGAGGTCTGCAACCTGGTGTTGTTTAAGGGCATGCCGCTGCAGCAGGCCGCGGATGAGGTGATTCACAAGGAACTGGAGGCGTTGCACGGCGACGGCGGGATCATTGCAATCACTCCAGATGGGCAGATGGCCTGGAGCTACAACACGCCGGGTATGTTCCGGGCGCGGCAAGTGGAAGGCGGAAAGATAGAGGTGGGGATCTACCGCGACGAGCCGTAATTGCAGCGTCAGGCCTTCATCTGTGGCATTCAAAGAGCGTGCCGCGCAACCAGTCGGCGGAGTTCAACCGGCGGGTTGCCGCGGGAGAGGCCAGTCAGCGACAGAAGAACGAAGCTATCGAATCACTTCGAACTTATCCCAGGACAAATTGCACACGGGGCAGCGCTCATGCTCCTCCTCGGTTTCCGAGGTGTAGCCGCACACTGCGCACACGTAGAAGTCGCGCGCCGTCGCCGCCCAGGAATCCTTCATCCCGGCTCCGACCAGGGCGATGACTTCGGCATAGAGGCGGGCGTGCGTCTTTTCGGCCTCCATTGCCCAGGTAAAGGTGCGGAGGGCAGCAGCATTCTTTCCCGCGGCCTTAATGAAGTCGGGGTACATAGTGTTGACTTCATACTGTTCACCAGCCAAAGCGGCCCTCAGGTTTTCAAGGGTGGATTTGACTTCGACCGGATGAATTTCGCACTTTGCCTCGCCACCCAGCTGCTTGATGACGCGGGCGTGATTGGTGGCGTGAATCTGTTCGGCACGTCCGGCGGCGCGGAAGAGACTGGCTGCTCCGTGCCAGCCGTCTGCATCGGCCTTGACGGCAAAGGCGGTGTATTTGGCGTGCGCGTTCGACTCGCCTTCATAGGCTGCCAGCAGGTTCTCAATGTTTATTGCGTTTTCCGAAGCGACTTCTAACATCGATTTCTCTCCCCAAGCTCGGTTCAAAGCCTACAAGTGACGCAGCCATAATGCTGTGACGACCGCTACAAATAAAAGGCCATCCGCGAAGGATGGCCCATATTCAGAACAGGGATTAGGTTTAACGTGCCTCTCTAAGGCTGAACAGGTACGCCTTCAACTCCAGTGTTGCGCGCCTGCGCTTTCTGTGCCAGCACCTTATGGGCGGTGTCCTCTAGCGCCTGGGCCTCTGGCAGGAACGTGAGCGCCTTCTGGATCATTGGATCCCAGTCGGCCAGCACCCGCAAGCCCTGCAATTGCCCAAACTGGCTGGTGACAATGTATTCCTTGATGCTGACTCTTAGCCAGTCCATCGCTCCATTCAATTCGGTCTCATTCCAGGGAATGCTCTGGCTGGTCAGGTAGTCCTTGAAATCTTTGATCACCGCATCGTCCACCTGGAAGTTTTTGTCCACGGTGCGGTTGGCCAGGTAGTGCGCGGCATAGTGGAAGAACACCGAGCGATAGATCAACTCATCCTGGAAGTCACTACTCTTGGGGCTATCGATCTTCTCGTCCGGCGTGATGCCGCCGCCGCCGTAGACTGTGCGGCCCCCGTCGGTGAACTTAACCTCGCGGTTGGTCGAGTTGGAGGGCAGGGCGCCGGCATGGTTGTAGTAATAGTCGTAGAGCGAAATACCTTCGTAGTTACGCTGAATGAGCCGGCCGGAGGGCGTGTAGTAGTGATAAGTAGTGAGGGCCAGACCGGTGTTCTCACTGAGCCTGTAGACGGTCTGAACCAGTCCCTTGCCAAAGGTGGTTTCGCCCACAATCAGGGCTCGGTCGTGGTCCTGCAGCGCGCCGCTCACAATCTCCGCTGCTGAGGCCGTGTCACGGCTCACCAGCACTACGATGGGAAAGGTCTTGCCGCCGTTTCCCTTGTTGGCCGTATACACCTGATCGGGAAACGCGCGCCCGCGCTGGGAAACGATGGTCTGGCCTTTGCTGAGCAGGTGGTCGCAGACCTCTACCGCCTGACTGAGCAGGCCGCCCGGGTTGCGGCGTAGATCCAGGATCAACCCCTTGGGGTTGCCAAAGCCATCGATTGCATCGTTGACCTCTTGTGCGGTGGTCTCCTGGAACTGGGTGAGGTGGATGTAGCCGACGCCGGGTCGAATCTCGTAGGAAAGATCCACGGAAGGGTGGGGAATCTCGTCGCGAATCAGGTCGAAGACTAGGGGCTTGGACTGGCCCTCGCGGATCGTCGCTACCTGAACATGAGTGCCCTTGGGACCTTTCAATGACTTGGCCACAAGGTCTGAGGTCATGCCGTCGGTTGACTTACCGTCGATGGCGGAGATGATATCGCCGGGTCGGATGCCGGCCCGGAACGAGGGCGTGTTCTCGTAGGGCGTAATGACGTAGACCTTCTTGTTCTGCTCCTGGATGACCATGCCCACGCCGTAATAGTGGCCGCGCTGGTCCTCCTGCATTTTCGCGTAGGCCTTGGGGTCGTAGAAGTTGGAGTGCGGGTCCAGCACTCGCAGCATGCCGGGGATGGCCCCGTCATAAATGGCCGTGTCGGCCCGGTCGCCGGTAATAGGCTCGGCATAGTTCTCTTCTACCTGTGCATACACGTCGGTGAACGACTTCAGGCTGTCGCGGATTTGGCTTTCATCCTGGGACGACTGCGCTCCGACCTTGCGTTGCAGAATGCTGCCCACAACGGCGCATACAGCAAAAAAGAGAACTAGTGAAAATATGGCCCTGCGGGTGCGGGGAGTCATAAACTTGGGGAACCTCCGGACGGCGGGTGCGGTAAGCGTCGTAATGGGGCCTCGCAGGGCTGTCTCAGGCTAAAGTATACCATTGGCATATTGGACTCTCTTCGCCGCCGTTCCGGTAGCCAGAGGTCGCCAGCAAGCATCGGTTGCCCCTTGCAGCAGCGGTTTCTCACCCTATTCCGCTTCCTCGATTCACGGCAATTCCCTCTCCGAATCGCATTCCTGCTCTCCTGGCATTTACAATGACGTCTATGCCTCAGGTGGAGAACAATTGCCGCCTGAGTTGCGCCGACCTATGACCCTGAGAATCCTTCGCACTCCCGCGGCTTTCGTGTTTGGCACGGTGCTGCTTGCAAGTTCTGTCCTGGCGCAAACGCGCGCCACCGCGCCCGAGAGTCCCTACGGTGGCACCACGGTTGAGGACATCATCGCCCGCATCAACGACCAGGTCATCACCCGGACGGACTATGACCGCGCCATGAAGGACCTTGACCAGGAAAAGCGCCAGCAGGGCACCAGCATGCAGGAGATGTCAGAGGCGCACAAGGACTTGCTGCGCAACCTCATCGACCAGCAGCTCTGGCTCTCCAAGGGCAAGGAACTGGGCATTACAGGCGAAACCGAGCTGGTGACCCGCCTGAACGAGATCCGCAAGCAGTACAACATGGCCACCTTGGAAGACCTGGAAAAGGCCGCCCAGGAACAGGGCGTCTCCTATGAGGACTTCAAAGCCAATATCCGCAACGGCATCATCACCCAGGATGTGATGCGCGAGGAGGTAGGCCGGAGGGTTTCCATTACGCCTGGCGAGGTGCAACGCTACTTCGAGGAGCACAAGCAGGAGTACACGCAGCAGGAGAGCGTGCGGCTGGCCGAGATTCTTGTCTCCACTAGCGCTGCTGCACCATCGGCCACTGCTTCGGGCTCGCAGCCGGACGACCCACAGAAACTGGCCGAAGCCAAGGCCAAGGCGGACGATATCGAAGCCAGGCTCCACTCGGGCGGCGATTTTAGCCAGTTGGCGAAGAGCTTCAGCGACGGTTCTACTGCGGCCGAAGGCGGTGATCTTGGCCAGTATCGCCGCGGAGCCTTGCCCAAAGTGCTGGAAGATCAAACCTTTGGGCTCAAGGCCGGAGAGTATACGGCGCCAATTCGCACCAAGCAGGGTTATGTGATTCTTAAGATGATCGAACACATTCCCGGCGGCATTCCTGAATTCAAAGATGTGGAACAGGATGTGGAGCAGGCCTACTACACCAGCAAGATGGAGCCGGCCATGCGCGACTACCTGACCAAGATGCGCGAGGACTCGTACCTGGAGATCAAGCCTGGCTTTGTGGATTCCGGCGCCAGCCCCAACAAGCGGGTTTTTCCAATCGCCTACTCCGCGTATACGCCGCCCTCGCCCAAGAAGAAGAAGAAGGTGGTTCGCACCCGTTTCCGTGAGACCACACACAGTTTCCGCCAGAAATCGCCGCAAGCCGCTTCTCAGGATGCGCAGGCAACAGCTCCGCCGCCGCAGCCGCAGAAGAAGGGCAAGAAGAATGCCAGCGGCACAGAAACGGCGTCGATGAAGCCGGGCAAGAAGGAGAAGATCCGCTTCGGCAAGGCGCCACAGGAGACGTTGCCCAAGGCGGCTTCAAGCCAGACCGAAGATGCGGGCGCAATGCCGCAGGTAGCCGCGAATACCGAGCCAGAGCCGGTGAATCCGCTGGAACCGGCCAAGCCTGAGAAGAAGACACGCTTCAGCGAGCGCGCCAAAGAGCCCAAACAGCCAAAAGCAAAGTCATTGCTGCAGAAGGATGCTTTAGCTCCCGCTGCGCCTGACGCCGCTGAGGTTGCCGACCGCCAAACGCAGGCCGCGCCGTTGGGCCTGGCAGGCGACACCGCTACCAAGAAGAAAAAGAAGTCCACGACCTCTGGCGACAAGACCCGACTGAGCGACAAGAACAAGAAACCGGCCGAAGAGACGCAGCAGCCCGCCCCAAGCGAAACACCATCGGCACCCGCGCCCCAGGCGCCGGCCCCGGCTCCTCAGCAGTAAGAGCTAAAACTCGTACACAAGGCCGCCGGACCTGGGATTTCACTCCCCGGTCCGGTTTGCTATTTGGTCTCAATTGGCGTTTTCGCTCCATCGCGAACCCTAAAATCGCCGAAAAAGACGTCAAAAAGGCCGCTTTTGTGTGCGAAAACCGGGTCTTCCGGTTACTGAAGAGGGTAATAATATACTTCATAAAACGACGCTTATCTGATCCGCCCCCCTTTTCGGTCCCCCTTGTCATACTATTGAGGGATATGCGACCGACGCCACGCAACCTATAGTCGGTTAGTGGGAAGGTTAGTCAGATGATCGGGATGTATAAGCTGCACATGAGGCTCCAAATCCTAATCGGCTCCGAAGAAGGTCAGGATTTGGTTGAATATGCATTGCTCATCGCTATGATCGCCTTCGGCGCTACCGCCGGCATGAAGAGCTTGGCCACGGGCCTTAACACCGCATTCAAGGGCATCAGCACCACCCTCGGCACCTACGTAACCTAGTTTCCGGGTTTAGCTGGCCGTTGTATGCCGTGCGTTCGCTGCCACTCCGCTTCCCGGCGCTGCATCTCCCCTTTCGAGACGGTGAACGCCTTGCGGACGGCGTTGTCGAAGCGTTCGGCTTCAGTCTTGCCGGGAACGGGAGGCGCAGGTAGTGGGTTCATTTCTCCTCTAGTGTACTGCCGGATGCGGGCGGCGCGCCCGGTGCAGTAGGTTGTTCAGCGCCTGGCGGGTGGGCCACCCGCCAAGAGCCAAACGCAGGGCTATGAAGAGACGTGTGAATCGCCATTATCCGGAACGATCTTTTGGGTTCTTTAAGGCAGAAGATTGCCCCAACAAGAAGATACGAGTCATGAGGCGGACGTGCGATCAATTTTCCTCGGTGAAGTTATTCGAACGCGTTCGCTGGTCCCGGACTCCTTTTCGAGAGCGATCAGCCGTTGCGCTGTATTGCGGTCGGTGATCAGCACGTGAATCCATCCGCCCTTGAGCACTGCCAGAATTGCTGGAATCTTCTGCGCTCCGCCGGCGATCCCCACAACCCGGCGGGCGCGCTTAAGAGTGGCTAGATCGATACCGATGACGCGGCGCATCAGCGGAGAGTCGATCGGCGCGCCGTCCTTGTTGATGAATTGAAAGCAGATGTCACCCACGGCGCCCTGGTGGCTTAGCTCCTCCCGCTCTTGCAAGGAGAAGATGTTTCCGCTGCTCGCAAGAAGACTCGAAGGCTCAAGCGATCCAATGCCAACAAGGGCCACATCCAATTTCTTAAACAGTTTGGATGCTTCTTTGACCGCGGGGTCGCGCACCAGCACAGCCCTTGCCTCGGCGGAGCCAACCACTCCGGGCGCCTGAAGCAGAACTGGAGATGCACCGATAAGGCCGGCCATCCTCTGGGCGAGGAGCGTGGCCTGGTATTGCGTGCTGGCGTTCCCGACACCGCCGAGAATCTGTACTACCTTGCCCCCGTGGCCGCAATCGCTCGGATGCAGAGTCTCCACCATTGCAAACAACGACCGGCTCCAGGAGGATATGCCAATCACCATGTTCTGCTTGACGGTTGTCTCGACATAATAAGCAGCGGCGGCGCCGAGGTCGCGAACGATCCTCTCTTCGCCGCCGTCCGAGTCGATGACTACGGATTGCTTGAGCTGAAACATGGCTTCAAGCGCATCTTCCAAGTCAGGGAAAGATCCGGCAGGAGTAGCCACGCTGATGCGGACGATGTCAGCTTGCCGCGCGCGCTTGAGAAGACGCGACACTTTGGATTGGTGAATATTGAGTCTCTCGGTAATCTCCTGCTGACGAATTCCCTGGTCGTAGTACATCCTTGCGACCTTGGCCATCAGCCTCAACTCTTCCAATCGCGACATGCAGAACACTCTCCCGACCCCTGATGCGCTCGAAGCTTCGCTGCAGCGGCAAGCGCGCCGCTGCGGAATGGAAAGCGGCTAGCGCTGACCTGAAGGATGAAGGTAAACTTCCCAGCCGAGGTACTTGCTCAAGGCTTCTGCAGTGGGTGCGGCACAGTGGCTGGCGTTCATCGCCGCATGGTGCTCGAACCCATTAAGGCAGATGAACTGCATGAGCTCTTGCAACCTGTGAACCTTGACTACAGCGCGGGTTCCAAACGTGTCCAACGGATCGTCGGTAAATTGCCCATCGCCGAAGAATGCGCGAATCTTGCCGGAAGAATCATCCGTGCTGACCCTGCCGAAGGTCATTGGCCCTGCGGGCGTGCGGCCTTCGAGCGCGCCCACCGTGTTCTCTTCGCCGAGCATGGTGCCAAGAATGGGCGCGGTGCCGATCCGGATGTCGGGGAGAAAATCCTTCGCCCAATTTCCGCAGTGGAACAGGACACACTTATCCGGGTCACTGCCGTAGTTGTTGTTCCAGTCCACCAGCGCACTCGGTCTTCCACTGGCAAGCTGAAGGGCATACATGCTCACGACGCCGGCAATATCCATCTCGCAGGCGGAAGGCAGCATCTGCTCCGACATCATGCTCATGACCGTGCAAACATTGACGCCGTAGTTCTTTTGCATCGAACTCCAGCACTGAATCGCAGTTGCCGTCAGGCCCAGTGAAGCCATCCAATCGTCGACGACGATCGCGAACTTGGCCATCTTGCGCAACGACTCCTCGGGAGCGGCAGAGCTGTCGGCATAAGAGCGAATCTGGTCGATGCGGCTCTTCACTTTCGGATCGTTGTCGGCAATGAGGGCTGCGGAGCCGAGGACCTCAGACAGGTCGATGGTGTTCACCGAGATTCCCGCGGCCTCCAACAGCTTTTCACTGAACCGCGTTGTGTTGAATGCATTGGGGCGCGCGCCTACCGCGCCAATGCGCACGCGGCGCATTCCGCGAACGACGCGGCAGACGGAGAAGAAATTCAGAAGATCGTCGCGGAAACCGCCGGAGAGAATCGCGGTCGTGTGATCGCGCGTCAGCGAGAACCTGAGCCCGTATTGACGAAGATTGTTGCAGACTGAAATCTTGCCGCAGAAGGCGTCGCGCCGGCGTGCGAGTCCAAACTGATCCAGGTCGTCGGGGCAGGCCTGCACCAGGATGGGCACATTCAACTCCGAGAGACGAATGGTATCGGCTACCCCTTTCTCATCCCCAAAATTAGGCAGGCAGACAAGGACGCCATCGATGCGATGGCGGTTGGCGCGAAACAGGTCGCTGCATTTGACGGCATCTGCCCAGGTTTCGACGGCGCCGAGTTTTGAGTCCGCTTCAGTCAGCCAGACCGGCTCCACTGAGAGTTCGTTGAACAGCTTGTTCAGGTCGCGCCGCGCTTCGGTGATGAGCACGTCCGGGAAGAAGTCGCGGTTGCCCAGAAGAACACCGAGTGTGATTGACATATCGGTTCACCTTACCTTCTCAAAATCTGTGTAATCGTCAACATTGCTCTGGGTGACCAGGTCGCATGGGACGATCTGGCGCTCAGGCTTGCCCGTGTTGCCGGACTTCAAAAATTGATTGGCCTCATCGACCGCGAGTCGCGCGATGAAGACGGCCGGCTGCAGTGTGGTAGCCCTGAGGCTACCGGAACGGATGGCCTGCAACGCATCGGGGCTGCCATCGAATCCGGTAATGAGAATATTCGTCAGCCCCGAGGACTTGACGGCCGCTACTGCGCCCAGGGCCATGGTGTCGTTGCCGGAAATGATTCCGCGAATGTTTTCATGCGCCTGCAACATCGTCTCAGTCTTTTGGAAGGCCTCGGCTTGAGACCAGTTGGCGGCCTGGGCCGAGACGCGCTTCAATGCGGGCTGGCGGTCCAGAACTGCATGAAACCCCTTGGTTCGAACCTGCGCATTTGTGTCGGACTCACGGCCCAGTAACTCCACATACTCGCCACCCTGCGGACCCATCGCACGAACAAATTCTGCGGCAACAACTCGGGCTCCCTGATCGTTGTCAGCGATAATCTGCGCCTTCGCAATCCCACTGGCGTGAATCTCCCGATCAATCAGGAAACACGGAATTCCGGCCTTTGTGGCTCGGCGCACAGCGGCGATTGAAGAATCGGCGCCGGCGTTATCGAGAATAAGCGCCGCGGCATTGGATGCGATGGCGGCGTCAATCAGATTGTCCTGGCGGTAGGCATCGTCGTCGTGCGCGTCGACGCGCACGCGGTAGCCTAATGCCAGCGCACGTGCGGAGGCTGCGTCGGCCTCAATCTTGAAGAAGGGGTTGTCCTGTGAGGGTACGACGATGCAAATGAGCGGCCTGCTCATGTCGGCGCGATGGCAGCCGCCGGCGACCAGCAACAGCAGGGTTCCCGCTGCCGCAAGAAAATGGAACGGACGCCGCATCACTGGCCGTCCTCAGGGCTCGAACTCAATAGATAAGGCAGGAATTTCGCCTGCAACCTCGACTGCAGCTGGTCGATTGCGACGGCCAGCACAATGACGGTGCCCTTGATGACCATTTGCCAGAACTCCGAAACTCCCAGCATGACCAGGCCATCGGACAGTACGCCGATGACGAACGCACCGATGAGCGAACCTGTGACCGAACCGCGGCCGCCCATGAGCGATGTGCCGCCCAGCACCACGGCGGCGATTGCGTTGAGCTCGAAGCTTTCGCCCGTAGCAGGGTGCGCGGCCTCGAGTTGTGAGGCGATGATAAGGCCTACCAATGCGGCGCAAAGAGATGAGACAAGATAGGTGACCAGCTTAACGCGCGGCACACGAATACCGGCCAGCCGCGCGGCGCGTTCGTTGCCACCGACCGCATATACATGACGCCCAAGCGGAGTCTTTGCGGCCACCAGGGCGACGACGGCGAAGAGCGCCAGCATGATCCAGACGGGAAGTGGGATGCCGAGAAGAAAGCTCTGTCCGAGCAGAGGGAAGCCTGTATTGCCGCGAACCGCCTGGCCGCCGAGATTGGGAAAGGTCTTGCCGTTCGACAAGAGCAACGCGGCGCCTCGCGCTATGTAGAGTGTTCCCAGTGTCGCAATGAACGGAGCAACACCGGCCTTCGCAACCAGCCAACCGTTCAGGAGGCCAACGGCAAAACAGACAGCGAGTGCGATGAGAATTGCGATCAGGACGCCAGGGTAATGAACGGAACCGCCGAAGGTGAGGCCTTGTGTCAACAGGTAGCCTGCCACCATCCCGCCCAGCCCTGCGACGGAGCCGACAGAGAGATCGATGCCTCCCGTCAGGACGACGAACGTCATGCCAATCGCGAGGATCGCGGAGATGGCGACGTGTTTCGACAGAATGGAGAGATTATTGGCGGTGAGGAAGGACGGCGCCAACGCGGAGAACAGGATGAGCAACAGCAACAGCACGAAAACGGCGCGAGCGCGGAGGAGAAAGAGAAGTGCGCGCACTGAAGACGTGGCAAGACGATCCGAACGGCCAGGTGAACTCAAGTGTTCAGTCATGCGAGCGCAGCTCCGAGGATTGTGATGAGTGTGCAGTGGATACGGCGGGACTCGCGGCAGCGAAAAGCGTTTCGTCGGTGAGCTCGGCGAAGGAGAACTTCGCAGAGATCCGACCCTGGCACAGGACAAGAACGCGGTCTGCAAGCATACGCGTCTCTTCTATCTCCGACGATGTGAAAAGAATGCCAAGTCCCTTAGCCGCAAGGCCTCGAAGGATACGGTAGACCTCCACTTTAGCCACGGCATCGACGCCGCGGGTTGGTTCGTCGAGCAAAAGAAGAGAGGGAGAACGCATCATGCAACGGGCGATGAGCGCCTTCTGCTGATTGCCACCGGAGAGCGTCGTGACCGGCAGCTCCAGATCTCTGGTAGCGATGTTCAATTCGCCGGCCAGTTCCCGTACGCGTAGGGTTTCCCGCGCGCGAGAGAGGAAGAAACCCGTTTCAGACCCGAGGGATATGTTCTCGCGGATCGACATTTCGGGAATGAGACCATCCCGTTGGCGGTCTTCCGGAACCAGGACGATGCCGGCCTTCACCGCATCCGCGACAGTGGAGATGTGAAGCTGTTTGCCGCCAAGGATAATTTGTCCTGCAAAAGATGGTCTGCTTCCGGCAAGCGATTCGAGCAACTCCGTTCGCCCCGCTCCGAGCAGGCCGTAGACGCCAAGGATCTCTCTCCGGTGCAGTGTGAAGCTCAGATCATGTAGTGGCGCCTGGGCAGCCTCGTCTGTGCCGGAGGCCGCAAGCGACAGCCCTTTGACCACCAGCAGTTCCGGCGCGCCGGCAGCGGGCACTCGTGTCTGGACTTCGCCGGCGCCGGCGTTCCCCGACATGCGCTCCACAATCCACTGCCGCGAGACTTCCGCGCGGAGGGCTTCGCCGACAACGCGGCCCGACCGAAGAACCGTGAAACAATCGCCGAGATGCAAGAGCTCGTTGAGCCGGTGGGAAATATAGATGATGGTGACGCCAGCCCGCTTCAGGTCGGCGATGACATGGAAGAGCGAATCGGCCTCGGCTGTCGAGAGCGCCGAGGTCGGCTCATCCAAAATCAGAATCCTGGCGCCCTGGTCGAGAGTGCGGGCAGCCTCCGCAATCTGGCGACAGCCCAGCGAAAGCTGCGCTGCGGGCGTCCTGACCGGCATTGGCCTTCTCAGCTTGCGCAATGCAGCGGCAGAGCGGAGATCTTGCGCCGGGCGATCCACCAGGATTGCTGCCTTGACCAGTTCGCGTCCGGCAAAAATGTTTTCGCTGATGTCGAGATTGGGAAGCGTGGAAAGCTCCTGGTGCACAATCGAGATTCCGTGCGATGCGGCCTCACGCGGCGACCTCACGGAAATCGTGGCTCCATCGAGCAACAACTCGCCCTCGTCTGCGGCCTCAACGCCGGCCAGGATGCGCATCAGCGTGGACTTGCCCGCTCCATTTTCGCCAATGAGCACGTTGACCTGATTCCTGTGCACGCGGAATGTGACGCGATCGAGCGCGATAGTGCCCGGATAGCGCTTGGTGATGGCACGCGCTTCAAGAACGATCTCGGTTGCAGCCGTGTTCATGGCTTGGGCTCCGGGGTCAGGCGCGCGCGGCGCACGGCCTGCTCCCAACCGCGATAGAGACGGTCACGTTGTGTGTGCTCAAGCATTGGCGCAAAGGTATCCGCGTTGTGAGGCAGTGCCTCCAGATCCGCGAGACAACTCCACCAGCCAAGAGCAAGGCCGGCAAGCCATGCGGCTCCGAGCGCGGAGAGTTCTTCATTCGACGAGCGAAGAACCGGGCGCTCCAGAATATCTGCCTGAAACTGCATAAGCGCGGCGTTGCGCGTGGCTCCTCCATCCGCATGCAATTCGCGAATCCGCACGCCGGCCGCCTGTTCGATGGCAAAGAATACATCCGCTACCTGATACGCAATGGCGTCGACGGCGGCGCGCGCCAGATGGGCGGACGTATGCGATCTGCCAAGTCCCGTGATGGTGCCCCGCGCGTCAGAATCCCAATAGGGCGCGCCGAGCCCGACCATGGCGGGAACAAAGCAGACCCCATCCGCATCGGGCACCGTAGCCGCAAGAGCGGCGGCGTCTGGCGCTGGTTCTGCCAAGCGGAGAAACTGGCCCACCCATTCCACTGCGGAGCCAGTCATCGCAATGTTGCCCTCGAGGGCAAACTGGGTTTTTCCGCCAATGGTCCATGCGATGGTGCGCGCCAGCGCAGAGGTTTCCAGCGCAAGCGATGCGGTGAGCGCCATCAGGGATGACCCGGTCCCGTAAGTTGCCTTGACAGTTCCAGCGGAGTAGTGGCCGTGGCCGAACATTGCGGCGTGCGAGTCGCCGATGACTGCCAGCACAGGGACACCAGCAAGTTCCGGAACCGCCGCACACGCGCCGAACGCGCCCGAGGAAGAGCGCAATTCCGGCAATGCATTCGGCGGAATACCGAACGTCGTCAGAAGTTCGCCATCCCACGAGAGGCTGTCGAGATTAAGAAGCCCGGTGCGCGATGCATTGGAAAGATCCGTGGCGTGCGTTGCGCCACGCGTGAGTTGGTACACAATCCAGGAATCCACCGTTCCCAGACACAGCTTGCTCTTCTCGGCAAGAGCACGGACTTCAGGATTGTTCTCAAGGAGCCAGGTCCATTTGCCGGCGGTGATCAGCGGGGCGAGAGGAAGGCCTGTCTTTCGGCGGATCGAGGGCGCATGGGGTGAGAGTCGGGTGCATATCCCGGCGGAGCGACCACACTGCCAACTGATCACGTTGGCCAATGGCTCGCCTGTCGCGGCATGCCAGGCTACAGCACTTTCGCGCTGATTCGAAATCGCGATGCCTTCGATCATTGCGCCGGCCTGGTCGGCGTGGTTCTTACACTCACTCATCACCTTCAGCACCGACTCCCACACGAGTTGGGGCGACTGCTCGACAAATCCTCGCCGGGGATAAATCAATGCAACAGGCGACGATGCGCGAAACAAGGGCTTGCCGGAACGGTCTACCAGCAGGGCCTTGGTGTTGGTGGTGCCTTGGTCGATAGCCAGAATCAAACCGGCCGGCATCTACTTGCTCTCCCTTAACAGATCAACCGCCGCATTGTGAATCCCCTCTGCAGTGAGGCCAAAGTGCTGCAGCAGGAATTCGGCCGAACCGGTGGGCGCAAAAACTCCGGGCACACCCAATATACGCATCCGGGCAGGATGGTGGAGCGCCAGGAGTTCGGCCACTGCACCACCCAGCCCTCCGGCCGCCAGAGCTTCCTCAGCCGTCACGATGCCGCGCGTGGTGCGCGCTGCGTGCAGAACGGCATCCGCATCCATCGGTTTCATGCTGCTCATGTTCAGGACGCGTGCGTGAATACCGATACTGGCCAGAGATTCCGCCGCATCGAGCGCGCGCGAGACCAAGACACCATTGGCCATCAGCGTGACGTCGTCGCCTTCGCGAAGTACAGGCGCCTTACCCAGGGTGAACTGGAAGTCCTTTGCATGTACCTCGCGGACCGGCATGCGGCTGATGCGAAGAAACATGGGGCCAACATGTTCAAGCGAGTAATGCATCGCAGCGGCGGTCTCAAGCGGATCGGCGGGAACAACCACGGAAAGATTGGGGATGATGCGGGTCCAGGCCAGATCCTCGATGGAGTGATGCGTCGGTCCTAACTGGCCATAAGCCATTCCTGACGACATTCCACAAAGCTTTACGTTGGAGTTTGAATAGCCGAGATCGACTTTGATCTGTTCCATCGCGCGCGCGGTTAGAAAACAGGATGCACCGCAAACATAGGGAACCATGCCGCCGTTGGCAAGGCCCGCGCCCACACCAATCATGTTCTGCTCGGCGATTCCGACGTTCACAAACCGGCCGGGAAACCTGGCGCCAAAGTTCTTGAGTTTCGCCGAAGACACGGAGTCATTGACCACCGCGCACACACGTTGGTCGGCCTCCGCCATCGCCTCAAGGGCCTGGGCATACGCTTCCCGGCAGTCAAAGAGCCGGGGAGGAGTAGCACTTGCGGTTGTCGATTGCAGGGGAGGTGTAGTGCTCATCCATTCACCTCGATACCCAGTTCCGCGGCTGCCAGGACAAGCTGCTCCCTGGTCGGCACGCCATGATGCCATGCGGGTTTGTTCTCGGCGAAGGAGACGCCCTTGCCCTTGATAGTGTTCGCAATGATGCATGAAGGCTTGCCGGGTTCGAGCGGGAGATTTGAAAATCGCTTCATCAAAGCCGCGTGATCGTGCCCGTCGATCTCCACTACTGCGAAGCCAAACGCAGCCCACTTGGGCGCCAGCGGATCCATGCGAATTGTTTTTTCAGTAAAGTCGCCCTGCTGAATCCGGTTGCGATCGACGATAACCACGAGGTTGTCAAGCCCGTATTGCTGGGCTGTCATGGCCGCCTCCCAATTGGAGCCTTCCTGCAATTCGCCGTCGCCGGTCAGCACGAAAACTCTCCAACTCTCGTTCCGCATGCGCGCGGCCAACGCCGCACCCACCGCGATGGGCAGTCCATGTCCGAGTGGGCCGGTGTTGGCTTCCACTCCAGGAAGCTTGTTCCGGTCCGGATGTCCGTTGAGTTTGGAGAGCGGGTCCATGAAGGTTCCGAGCATCTGCCTGGGGAAAAAACCTTTGAAGGCCAGGGTCGAATAGAATGCTCCGGAGCAATGGCCCTTGCTCATAATGAAGCGGTCGCGTCGCGGCCATGCCGGATTGGCCGGATCCAGCCGCAGAACACCTCCAAGATAAAGGGTCGCGAGAATATCAGAGGAAGACAGGTCGCCGCCGGTGTGTCCAAGACCGGAATGGTTGGTCATGGTCATCGCACTGAACCGGATCAGATTGGCCTGATGCTGCAGCCATTGAGCCTTTTCCGCGAGACGATCTTCGCTGTTCAAATTTCCGGCGTCACTCATGTTTGGCTCCGTCTGTGCATAAATATGCGGGCATGAATTTTCTTGTATCCTGACAATACGCCGCCCCTCCTTGCTTGTCAAAGACTTGTACGGAGGGCCTGCCGGATCCTCGCTATGTTTCTCAATTCTCATTGGAGCCTGCGGCGGCGCTTGCGTTTCCCGGAGGCATGTGAATCGATCAGCTTGCGCGGACGCTGCACCGTGGTGTTCTGGCTGCTTCTCTACGCACGGTCTCGCGCACGATTAAGCGACAGGCGCCCCGTGTATCATCGCGTCCACTTTTTTCCGGATCGCATCCTGCGCGTCGGGCACGAACAACACATCACACTCTGAACCCACAATGTGCGGGTGACCGCAGGCCTTCATCTTTGCAACCAACTCCCCGGTGCGGCGGACGACCTCTTCAACCGGCATGGCGCCATCGGAGTAGAAGGACTTGGAGGGAAGGTTGCCGTAGAGAACCACGTCTTTGGGAACAAGTCGGGTGTCTTCCCAGAGCTTGCGTGAACTGCCCAGGCTGAGAATGACAGGATGAAGCCGGTTTGCGAATGCCTCCACCATCGGATCGATCAGTTCGCCGCAATCGTGGAAGATGAGATCGCAGCCAGCCTCCTCCAGCGCGGCCTTCACGCGCAGATTGGGCTCCATCACTAAACGTTCAAAGAGATTCGAACCAGCCTTCATTTGGCGGGGTGAGATGAAGGCAATCGACGCTGTCGGCTCGCAGATCATGATGGCCCGGGCGCCGTGCCGGATCTGGCTGCGCACGGAACGCAGTACTGCAGCCTCCGAGACGCGCAGGCATTGCCACAGCAGCCGGACTTCGTCCGATTGGCGTGCATCAACCCCCGATCCTGCCATCGCCGCGGCAGTGATGGGGTCTGCCAGCAGCCGAGTGGTCAACGAGAACGGTCCTATGGCCATTCCCACCGGAATCAGATCCTGTTGCGTGCGAATGTAGGTGAGCGCTTCGTCACGGGCAGAACTGCCTGGGCACAGCGGCACGGTCTGCTCCCCGCACATTGTTGCGAGCGCAGTTTCCTCCAGCGGCGCAGTCACGTGATAGCTCTCCGCCTCGGTCGCCGAGATTCCGGCCAGCGCCAGCAGATCGATCTTTTCCAAACGCAGGTCCATAAGTGGAACTGCAAGCGGCGTGCCCCAACGCCGTGCCGCCCGTTCGATCACTCGACCCAGCGCCGCGCCATTGTTGCGAACCTTTTCGGGTTCAGTCTCTTCGTGCATCACCAGATCGGTGCCGATAGGCATGCGCAAGCCGCGACCGGCGAGCTCAAGATAAAATTTGCGATCCACTGCTAACTCCCTCTGCGCGACAGATGCAAAACCAAGATGCAACGGGCGCAATTAGGGCGGAAATGCAAGGCGGGGTGCAAGGATTCATGCCTCTAAGACAATTCAACCTGAGCTTCTCTTCACACTGCGCGCGCAAGCAACCAATCAAATTCCGCTGCGCGGTTCTTGATATTTTCGCCGCAATCCATCTTACCGCGCTCGCGACACTCTGCTACGAGCGAGCGAAAGTCTGCTTGCCGCTATGTGCGGAGTGCGCAATCTTTGTGGTTCGTGATCCGCGACTGGAAGGCGTTGGCAACCGTGATATGCTTGACCCGCATGGCGGGCGACGACGTTGATCGGAGTCGTGGTAACCTGCGGGGCCGCTCATGTTGAGGAGTGAGTGTATGTTCTTTTCGGTTCCCAGGCTTCGTGCATTGAGCGCAAATCTTGCCGCCGGTTTTGACTGCGTCGCGCTATGAAAGACATTTATATCGCCGATCTCGCGGGTTTCGATGAAGGCACGGTCTTTGACAGCTACTTTCTGGTTCTTTTGAAGCAGCACCGAACCACGAAGTCCAACAAGCCCTACCTGAATCTGATTCTGGGCGACAAAACCGGTCAGCTTGAAGGCCGCGTCTGGGATCCCGGCGATCCGCGCATCGGCAAGGACGTTGACCAGGGCGACATTGTGAAGGCGCGCGGCAGTGTGGCGCGTTTCGACGATCGCCTGCAGATGAAGGTCGATCAATTGCGCAAGGCTGCGGCCGGCGAAGCGGACAGGACCGACCTGCTGCCCTCGACCGAGTATGACGTGAACGATCTGTGGCGTCAGCTTCAGGCGTGTGTGGAGAGTTTTACTGATCCCGATCTGAAACGCCTGTTGACTGTCTTGCTCGGCGATCCGGCCCTGGCGCAGGCTTACCGTGAGGCTCCCGCTGCCCGGCAACTGCACCACGCGTGGCTCGGCGGCCTGCTGGAGCATGTGGTTAGCCTGATCACGCTGGCCGATCGCGTTGCCCCTCATTATCCGATCCTGCATCGCGACTTGCTGCTTACAGGCGTAATTCTCCACGACATCGGCAAGGTGCAGGAACTGGCGTGGGACGTAGGCTTCGAGTACACCGTCGAAGGCACTCTGCTGGGCCACATTCAGATGGGAACGGCGCTCGTGGAGAAAACCATCGACAGTCTGCCTGATTTCCCGCCGCGCCTCAAGACGCTGGTGCTGCACATGATTCTGTCGCACCACGGGAAACTCGAGTTCGGCTCCCCGAAGCTGCCTATGATTCCTGAGGCCCTGGTGCTCAACTTTCTCGACGACCTCGACGCCAAGATGCAGGCAATGGCCAGCGAGTTCCAGAAGTCGGCTCGTGAGGGAAGAGCCGCTGACGAGTTGACCGGCAAGGTGTGGGCGCTGGATCAACGCCAATTGCTGAATACGCGCGGGTGGCTGGGGGAAGATGAGGAGTAGGGAACAGGCGAGGATCGTCTTTCCTCAAATGTGTCGGCTCCGGTATGTCCAGCATTCTTTCGGGGATTTCCAGCGAAGCGAATCAACCCACAAACCAGTCCCACTGCTCTTTGGTCAGCGGCACTACTGAAAGCCGTCCAATGAGGAGCAGTGGCGATTTTGCAAACAGTTTCTCGGCTTTGATCGAGGCCAGCGTCTTCGGCTTTTTCAGGCGCTTGCCCGCTTTCACCCGAACAATGGGCACCTTGGGGTCGCCGGCATCCACGCTGACTACCGTCCCTGTGCCCACGGCGGTGCGCTCATCGCCGGTATGGTAAAAAATCCACTTTGTCCCCGCCTTCATTTCGCGCAGATGCTTAACGGCTGTGGGGTTGGTCACGCCATCCCAGAGTGTCTCCTGGTCGCGCTCGAAGTCGTCGAAGGAATAAACGCCGGGCTCGGATTTGAAGAGGAAGTAGTTCATGTCGTTCATGGTAGGCGAGAGAGGAGGGAATAGGGAAGGAATAGGATGACCGATCCTAACGGGTCAGTTAGCCGACGCCGTTGATACTCAGATTTGAGAATTTCTGCGTGGATGGATCGTACCATGCTTGCCAAAAGCAGGTTCCTCCGTCGGCAGCCAGTTCAAGGTGCTTACGCCATTTATTAGAATCGCCCGCGTCGATGCTGCATAGCGCGTTGACGAATATCCGGGGGTTCCCATCCTGCACAATCGCCAGGTATTGCCTGACATATTGGTTGGGATCCTCGATATGTCTGCTCGGCTTCTCTCCGTTTGGTATGAGAGCGGGGATTTGGGACAAATTTGCCTCAAGGCCCTCTATATCGCCCACGGTAGGCTCCCAGCTTTGCACCTTGGTTTTGGAATCGCCCCCAAAGAGCTTGGCGTAGGCTGTCGCCTCGGTCTCGGGAAGTAGCGCGAAATCCGGCCGCGGCATGTGTTTGAGATGATCGTTCCGGGTCGGAGCCGGGAGGGGCGCAACGCGGAGATGTCGCAGTTCCAGCCCCACAGCAAGCAGACAAATGAGCACGAGGCAAGCGATTCTGAATTTCCCAATCCGCACGAAGATTCACCTGATCGAGGGCAACACTGCATTATCTCGCAATTGGGGTTCCCCGGATCTGTGTTGAGTTCTCCCTATTCTCTGCGCTTCCCCGGTACAATCAAATAGTTATGATTCGTTTCTCAACCGCCGGGGAGTCGCACGGGGAGGCGCTGATTGCGCTGATCTCCGGGATGCCGGCCGGCGTGCCTGTCGATCTCGACTTCGTAAACCACGAACTGTGGCGCCGCCAGCAGGGCTACGGCCGTGGCGGCCGCATGAAGATTGAGACCGATAAGGCTCATGTGCTCTCAGGCGTGCGCCATGGCAAGACTATCGGCTCGCCCATCGCCATTGAGATTGTGAACCGCGACTGGAAGAACTGGGAAGAGAAGCTGCCAGTCGAGGCCGGCGACCCCGGCAAGCATCAGCCTGTAGCCTCGCCGCGGCCCGGGCACGCCGACCTTGCCGGCGCCCTCAAGTTCAATTTTCCCGATGCCCGGTACGTCCTCGAGCGCGCTTCGGCCCGCGAGTCCACGGCCCGCGTGGCCGGTGGGGCCTTTGCCAAGCTGCTGCTGCGGCACCTGGGCATCGAGGTGGCCAGCCATGTCATCCGCGTGGGCAGGGTGGAACTCGACCGCACCGCTGCGTGGGAGGAAATCGTCTCCGTCGTTGCTCGCGACGAAATCGTGCTTAGTTGCGTGGATGCAGCCACCGAAGCCCGCATGAAGGAGGAGGTCGAGCAGGCCTCCCGCACCGGCGATACGGTGGGCGGAGTGTTTGAGGTAGTGGTTCACGGCGCGCCCGCCGGCTTGGGTACCTATGCCAACTGGGACGAGCGGCTTGACGGTTTGCTGGCTTGGTCGGTGATGAGCCTGCAGGCGGTGAAAGCGGTTGAGATTGGCCGCGGCATCACAGCCGCCGAGTCTTTCGGCTCCAAGGTTCACGACGCGATTCACTACGCCACCGAACCCACCGGCAGACCAACCCGCTTTACCCGCGAACAAAACAATGCAGGCGGCATCGAGGGCGGCGTCTCCAACGGCGAAGACATTGTTGTACGCGGCTACTTGAAGCCCATCTCCACGTTGCGCCGGCCGCTTGAGTCGGTCCGCTTCGACACTCGTGCGGCTACCAGCGCAAGTTACGAGAGGTCAGACATTTGCGTCGTACCCGCTGCGGGCGTGGCTGCCGAGGCCATGGTTGCCCTCACCGTAGCCGGTCTGGCGCAGCAGAAGTTTGGCGGCGACTCAGCCCTGGAAATGAAACGAAATTTTGATGGCTACATCGAACAGATACGGAGCTATTAGAGACAGAAATGATTCGTAAGATCGTGAAGTTTCCTGATCCAATGTTGCAACAACCCGGCGAGCCGGTGGCCGAATTCGATGCAGAGTTGCGTCAACTGGTGGCCGACATGTTCGAGACCATGTACGCTTCCCAGGGCATCGGTCTCGCTGCGCAGCAGGTCGGCGTGTGCAAAAGGGTTACGGTCATTGACCTGAGCCAGGCCAAGGACCCCGCGCAAAAACTGGTAATCATCAATCCTGAAATCATCTTTCGCGAGGGAAAGCAATACGAGGAGGAAGGCTGCCTCAGCTTTCCCGAGATTCGCGAGAAAGTGGTGCGCGCAGCCAAGGTGCGTATTCGTGCCCAGGACGAGAATGGCAAGTGGTTCGAGATGGACGGCGAAGATCTGCTGGCGCGCGCCTTCCAGCACGAAATAGATCATCTCGACGGGATGCTGTTCATCTTCCGCATGAGCGCACTGAAGCGCGACCTGAATCTGCGCAAGATCCGCAAGATGCAGCGCGACGGCGTGTGGTAGAAAAGTGAAGCTTATATTTTGCGGCACTCCCCGCTTTGCCGTGCCCACGCTGGAGGCACTGCTCGCGGCGGGCCACGAAATCGCTCTCGTGGTCACACAGCCCGACCGACCCGTCGGCCGCAAACAGCAGCTTGCAGCGCCACCCGTGAAGCAGACCGCGCTGGCCGCAGGCCTCGCAGTTACACAACCTGAAAATATCCGCAACAACCTGGACTTCCGCGCGCAGTTGGAGTCGATTGCTCCCGACGCGATTGTCGTGGTTGCCTATGGGCGCATCATTCCGCCGTGGATGCTGACTTTACCGCACCTGGGGTGCATCAATTTGCACGGCTCTTTGCTGCCCAGGTATCGCGGCGCCGCGCCTATCCAATGGGCCGTGGCCATGGGCGAAATGGTTACCGGAAATACGACCATGCTGCTGGAAGAAGGCCTCGATACAGGCCCGATTTTATTGCAGCAGCAAGTGAAGGTCAGTCCGGACCAGACCGCGGCGGACCTCTTTGATGTGCTGGCCCAGGCCGGCGCGCCGCTTGTGGTCGAGACGATGGTTGGCCTGGCCGACGGGACCGTCCAGCCCAAGCCGCAGGACAACTCTCTGGCCACGCTCGCTCCGCTGCTCAGCCGCGAAGATGGGCGCATGGATTTTGCGGTGTGCACAGCGGTGGAGTTGAAAAATCACTGGCGCGGCTTTCAACCCTGGCCCGGTGCGTTCACCATGCTCGACGGCAAAAAGCTGATCGTTCATCGCATGGATGTTTCTGAGCCATTGAGCACCCCCGTAGCGGGCTCTGCTGAACCCGGTGAAATTCATATCGAGAACCATCGCCTGCTGGTACGCTGTGCCGTGAACACCTGGCTGGAACTGACTGAGTTGCAACTCGAAGGCAAGAAGCGGCTCATGGCCATCGAATTCCTGCGCGGAGCGGCGTTGGTCACCGGCGCGCGGTTGGGTTGATGCAGATGACAACTGTCGCGCCGGCCCGTAAAGCTGCCTTCCAAGTCCTCGTCGCCGTCGAACGCGGCCTGTCGCATTCCGACGATTTACTGCGCGGCAAAGCTGTCAACGCACTTGGTGCGACGGACCGTAATCTGGCCACGGCGTTAGTGCTGGGCGCGCTGCGTTGGCAAATCCAACTCGACAGCCAGCTACAAGCACTGCTTTCCCGGCCTCGCGCCAAGCCCGACCTCGAGGTGCGCATCGCTCTGCGCCTGGGCGCCTTTCAACTACTGCATCTTGACCGTATCCCCGCCCGCGCCGCCATCGATGAAAGTGTGGAGTTGACGAAGCAGGCAGGCCATCATTTTGCGTCGGGCATGGTCAACGCGGTTCTTCGCAAGCTCGCGAGCGGCGAGGCTTCGCACTTTCGCTTCTCTGAGGAGACACCGGAAGCATTGTCGCTGGCGCAGGCGCATCCGGCGTGGATGGTCGAGCGCTGGGCCAGTTTTTATGGCCTGGATGCAGCGCGCGCCATCTGCCTCCACGGACAAAGCCAACCAGCGCTCACGATTCGACTTGAAAGTCTCGCTCTCGAAGAAGAACTCTCCGCGACTGGAGTTCGCCTTGAACCCGGCGAAATGCTGTCGGCCGCGCGCACGGTCGTCTCTGGCGATCCTGGAGCTACAGTTGCTTTCAACGAAGGCCGCGTGCGGCTCCAAGATGAGGGCTCGCAGTTGGTTGCCGAGATTGCGAGCTTGAGCGGAGGCAAACTCGACCAAAAAGACAAGAGCATCCTCGATGCCTGCGCTGCACCCGGGGGCAAGACTTTGATACTTGCTGAGCGCATGCCGCATGCCCGGATTGTCGCCTGTGAGTTCAGCCCGCAGCGGCTCGCCCAGCTTCGCAAGCGCCTCGCTCCGCTTGGTGATCGCGTTGAATGCCGCCTCGCGGACGCAACCTCGCTGGCCGGCGACTCGATCTACGATCTTGTGCTGGCCGACGTGCCGTGTAGCGGCACCGGTACGCTGAGCCGCAACCCGGAGATTCGTCACCGCCTGCGACTCGGAGATTTGCCGCGCCAGGCGGGGCGCCAGCGGGCAATTCTTGCCTCAGCCGTGCGCGCTGTCTGCCCTGGCGGGCGTGTGATCTACTCCACCTGCTCGCTGGAGCCCGAAGAGAACGACGAGGTTGTCGCCGCTGCGCTCGCGCAATTCCCGCGCGCACATACGGTCCCCCTCAATTTCCGAATAGAAGAAATGCTCAGCGATGGCGTTCTCACCGCCTCCGGCGCAGAGCGGCTGCGACCCAGTCTCACGGCTGAGGGTTTCCTGCGGCTGGTTCCCGGCGTGTTCCACACTGACGGCTTCTTTATCGCGATGATCGAGAAAACAACTTAGGCAGATAAGATTTTTATTTCCCGGCTCGCTCCCGTAGTTACTCTGCCGCCAGTTTGAGCGCCGCATAGTCACGGCCTAGCACCGCGCACAGCGCTTCCACAACCAGTTCGTGATCTGCGCGCTGCGGCAGGCCGGAGACGGTTACGCTTCCCACCACTCCGGCGCCGGTAACCGTGAGGGGAAACGACCCGCCGTGCGTGGCATAATCGGCCACCGGCAGGCCCTGGGACTGGAAAAGAGTCTCGTTCTTGATCTTCTCCTTCAGGCCGATCGCGTACGAGCTGCAATGGAACCGAGCCACCACGTTGCTCTTGCGCCGCACCCACTCCACATGGTCCGGCGTGGTGCCCTCAAGAGCTGCGTAAAAGAGCGGCTGTCCGAAACGCCGCACATCGATTACCACACCTAGTCCGCGTTCTTTCGCCAATGTCCTCAGGCGCAACCCCAGGTCCCACGCCGTTTCAGTGTCCAGATTTTCCAACACAAGCTCATGTTCCTGCAGTGCAATTTGTTCGAGGTCCTCGTTCCATCCCATCCGGCGGTGTCTCCTTCTGCCCCTGTCATCATAATGCGGACGGGTCAGACGCCCGGCAGCATCCAGTCGCGCCTCAACTTTCCGTGCTCTCCTCTGCAGCCAGATTGGCCTGCGGCACAATGCCCAGGCGCACATAGATGGGGCGCATCTGCTTGCGAATCGCGGCAAGCCTGGACCAGAACCACAGTGCTCCCAGAATGCAGGCAACGCCACTGACGATGACGGTGTGCGGCGCGCCCATGACGTGGGCCAGTCCGCCGGCCAGTAAACTGCCGAAGGGCGCCATGCCTACAAACGCCATGGTGTAGTAACTCATCACGCGACCGCGCATTTTTTCGTCCACCAGGGTCTGCACAATGGTGTTGCTGGCCGTCAGGCCCTGCATCATCCCAAAGCCGGTGAGCAGCATCAGCGGCATGGAGAGCCAAAAAGACCGGGAGAGCCCAAAGCAGATGAGGCCTACGCCAAACGCTGTCGCGGCAATGGGAATCATCTTGGTCAGTCCGCGCACCGAGCGACGCATCACCATGGCCAGTGCCGAAATGAGCGAGCCCACGCCCACTGCGCCCATCAGGAATCCCAGCGTGTGCGGACCGCCGTGCAACACCTGCGCGGCAAAGACCGGCATCAGCACCATGAACGGCCAACCCATCAGGCTCAGCAGCGCAAACAACAGCAGGATGGTGCGGATAGGCGCAAAGCCTGACACATAGGCCCAACCCTCGCGCATTTGTACAAGCATCGTGGTAGTTGCGCGCTGCTCGTTCATTGCCGGAAGGCGCATCATTATCAGTGAGGCGATCACCGCGATGTAACTGATGCCATCCACCAGAAAACACCAGCCCTCGTTGCTGGCTGCAATCACCAGTCCCGCCAGCGAGGGGCCGATCAGCCGCGCCGTGTTGACCATTGACGAGTTGATGGCGATGGCGTTGGAGAGGTCGCCTCGATCCTCGACCATCTTTACCATGAACGACTGCCGGCCGGGCATATCGAATGCGTTGATCACTCCCTGCATCGCGCTTAGCGCCAGCACCTCGGCGATCGTAATGCGATGCGAGAGCGTGAGCCATGCGAGCAAAAGCGACTGCACCATGGCCAGCGTCTGGGTCCACACCAACACCTTGCGCCGGTCGATGCGGTCGACAATGACACCGGCCAGCGGCGCCAGCAGAAATGTGGGAATCTGCCCGGCAAAGCCCACTGTGCCCAGCAGCAGCGGAGATTTGGTGAGCCGATACACCAGCCAGGACGTGGCGATGCGGGTCATCCAGGTGCCAATCAGCGAGATGCTTTGTCCACCGAAAAAAAGGCGGAAGTTACGATGGCGCAGAGCTCGCCAGGCGTGCGAGAAATCCCCGGCCGCGGCAATCGACTCGCGCTGTGACGTTCTGGTTTTGGTCATCATTACACTACATGGTTTGATGCTGTAGACCCGCGGAGCGGAATCTCTCTACTTGGCAACCGTCAGTTTCACCTGCGTTTTCAGGTCCACGCGTGCGCCGGCTGGAGGCTGCTGCGCAATTACTGACCCCGGCACAACAGGCGGAACGGGAGGCGCGCTTCCAGTTCCGACTGGCGCCACGTGCACATCTGCAAATAAAGGCTGTGCCAACTCGAGGCCCTCCCGGGTCAATTGCGCCTGTGCAGTTACCACGGGCAGGCCAACCATGTCGGGCATTACGTAGCCGTCGGGTGTCTGATCGTCCGGCACGGCTACCAGCAGGTTGATGCTGGGCTGCGCAATCCCCTGTGCGTGCGCGGGAGGGTCCTGCGCAAGCACCGTTCCTTCAGCCGCGCCGCCATCGGGAAGGTGCGCGGTGACACCCACCTCCAGGCCTGCGCGCCGCAATTGCAAGCCTGCTACGCGCTCCTCGCTGCCCACTGTATCCGGCACATCCACCTTTTGTGGACCCAGGCTTTCCGCCACGCGCACACGCCACTCGTGGCGCACCACTGTGCCTGCTGCCGGCGACTGCGAAAGAATGTGCCCCGCCGCCACATCGCCCGAATAATAGCGGTTGTCCACGTTCAGGTTCAGTCCCATGCCCGCGGCCTGGCTGCGCGCCTCGGCCACAGTCATACCTTTGAGGGCGGGCACTTCTACCTCAGCGCCGTGAATTGCAAAATGCATCGTGGCAATTGCCGCCAGCAGGGCCACGGCCACCAGCAGCATCACTATTGAGGCCATGCGGAAGAACCGGATGAAGAAGTGTCCATTCATGGCTCGGGCTCCCCATCGGCATAGACAATTTCACATTCAATCTTTGCCGCTTTTTCGAGCATCTTCGACACCGAGCAGTACTTGTTCTTGGATAGGGCCACGGCATCTTCCACGGCCTTGCGGCTCAGGCGGCCGTGCACCACGTAAGTCAGCATGATGCGCGTAAAGACGCGCGGTGCGGTCTCAGCCCGCGTTGCAGTGGCCATTACGCGCAGGCCGGTAAGCGTCTGACGCTTCTTTTTGAGAATGGACACGACATCCACACTCGTGCAACTGCACAGCGCCATCAGCACCACCTCCATGGGGCTTGGTCCATGGGTGCGGGCGGGGTCGGCGTCGAAGGCAACCTTGTTGCCATTCTCCGAGACACCCTCGAAAACATTGCCGTGCTTCCAGTCGCTGAACGCGATCATTCTGCTGAATTCTCCATTGCTCTAGCGCAAATTGTCCGTCACCGGCTCAGGGTGAATCGTCACCCGGTAGACCTCGGGGCACTCCAACTTGAACCGGTCTTCGAGCGCGGTCATTACCTCGTGGACACGCGCCATGGTCAAATCGTCAGGCAGCGTGCAGTGGCAGGAGAGAGAGATGTGTTCGCCGGCGCGTCCTACGATGATTTCATGCACATCCGCAATCTCAGGGAAGAGACTGGCTGCGGCGCGTAGCTCCTGCTCGATTTTGCGATCTTCTTCGACCATTTCATCGGGCTGTTCGATGGTGGCCGGCTCACTTTCGATATGGGTCAGCACGGAGTCGACCTCCGGTGTCTCGCTCAGGATCTCCGCCTCCATGGAAGTGACGAAGTTGTGCGCCTGGAGCAGGGGCATAGTCTCGTCCAACTCTAAGTGTTGCTCCACACGCAGCCGCCCGTGATGCGACTGCACGCTCAACTCGTGCACACTTACATTGTTGCGCGCGGCGACGGCGCGGACCCGGTCGAATATGCTCTCGGCCTGGGCTTGGCGGGGCACAGTGTGGATGACCACGTCGGCCTCGGGCAGAGCGCGGTGCACAGCCTCAGTGGCCGCGCGCACCAGCTCCCCGGTGTGTTCGAAGGTATATCGCCGCGGCAGCGCCAGCGTCAGATCCGCAAAGTGCCCAGCTCCAGCGCGCCGCACACGCACCTGTTCCACCGCCAGCACGCCCGCTACCTGTTCCACTTCGCGCAGAATGCGGCTCCTGGTCTCGGCCGGAACCTGGTCTGACAGCACTGCCAGCGTTTCGCGGCTCAGGTGCAAGGTCATGCGCAGAATCATGAGCGAAACTATCACCGCCGCAAAAGGGTCGGCGTAGCTGAGCCAGCTAATGCCCAAGCGGGCGCCCACCCAGGTGGCGCCGAGCCCGGCGAGCACTGCCACTGTGGACCAGATGTCGGAGGCAAAGTGGAAGGCGTCGGTGGCCAGTGCCGCCGAACCGGTGCGTTCAGCCACCGCGCGCAGCCGCCGCGAGCGCCAGAAGTCCACCGCGATCGACGTCAGCAGCACCAGCACCGGCCAAATCGAGTGGCGCAGTTCCACCCGGTGGGCAATGATTCTCTGCATCGCCTCCCAGATAATCCAGGCGCAGGAGATGGCCATCAGGCCAGCCTCACCGAAAGCCGAGAGATTCTCGAACTTGGCGTGGCCGTAGGTGTGGTCCTCGTCGGCCGGCTTGTCGGAGACTTGTACCGAGAAGAACGTCAACGTCACGCCAATCAGATCCAGTGCGGAGTGCGCGGCGTCTGACAGGATTCCAAGCGAGCCCGAGAACAGCCCTGCCGCCAGTTTCAGCAGTGTCATGGCTGCAGCCGCCGTCATGGAGTGCAGCGCTACCTGCCGCTTTTCTGCGGAGCGATCGGCCAGACTGGCGACGGTGGATGTCATTGCTTACCTAGGCTACCGCGGCCCGCGTACCCGTGTACAACCCTGCGATACCGAAGGTATACGGCTGCCATGCGCACTCGTTGTAGCCGGCTGTGCTCATGAGAGCCAGCATCTCCGGTGGCTGCGGAAATCTCTCTACTGAAGCGGGCAGATAACTGTAAGGGCCGTCCCTGCCGCAGATTAATCGTCCGATGGCCGGCAGCACACGGCGAAAGTAAATCGCATAGGCCTTGCCCACAATGCCGCCGGGCTCGCTGAAATCAAGAATGCCCAACTGCCCGCCCGGCCTGAGCACGCGATGAAACTCGCGTAGTCCAGCCTCGTAGTTGGCTAGATTCCTGAAGCCGAAGGCGGTCACAACCAGGTCCAGCGAGGCAGGACGGAGCGGCAGATGCAGAGCGTCGGCCTCCAACGCAACAGCGCCCGGTTCCCCAGGCTTGCGCGCATCAAATTTTCGAGCTCCCCGGCTCAACATACTACGCGCAAAGTCTGCCGCCAGAATGGGCCGCGCTCCCCGAGGCCGGCGCCTCAGCAGGGCCATTGTCATGTCGCCCGTGCCGCAGCAGATGTCCAGGACGGCCGCATCTGGATTCGCCAACACGGGGCGAAAGGATCGCGCCGTCCGGTTCCACCACAACCGGTCCACGTTGGCCGACAGCAGATGATTCAAGAGGTCGTAGCGCGGAGCGATCGCATTAAACATTTGCCGCACAGTTTGCGCAGCGCTGGCTTCGTCCTCCACGCCCGTCGGCTTGGCCCCGGTGGCGGGCATCAGGCGCGACGCTCCCTTGCCTGTACGAGCATATAGTTCATCGCGGCCACCAACTCGGCTGGCGTCACATCCTCGACCACGCCCGCGTCGCCGATGCCCACCGGCAGCACAAACCTTCGCACCCCGCCCACATTCTTCTTGTCGCCGCCCGTGGCCGCCATCAGCTTGGTCGCGCGCACCTTGAGCGGAGGCAGCGGCCCATAGAGATGAATCAAACTTTCCATCCGCTCCGCCTGCCGGCTTGAAATCGTCCCCCGATGCCGGGCCAGGTAGAGCGCGGCCACCATTCCCCAGCCCACTGCCTCGCCGTGCAGCAGCGCCTTGTAGCGGGTGGCCTGTTCAATGGCATGACCCACGGTGTGGCCCAGGTTCAGAATCATGCGCAAGCCGCTCTCTCGCTCGTCCCGATTCACCACCCCGGCTTTCATGCGGATGGAGGCGGCAATCACTTTTTCCAGAGCTTTCCCGTCGCGCCCCAGCACCTCATCTACGTGCTCTTCCATGAAACGCACCAGCGCGCGGTCCCGGATGATTCCAGCTTTCACGCTCTCCATCAGCCCGGCGCGCAACTCGCGATCCGGCAGCGTACCCAGCACCTCGATGTCTGCAAACACGGCCAGCGGATGATGAAAGCTGCCCACAAGATTCTTGCCCTCGGGCACGTTCACACCCGTCTTCCCGCCCACGGACGAGTCCACTTGCGCCAGGAAGGTGGTGGGCACCTGGATATACGGGATTCCGCGCATGAAAACCGCCGCCAGAAATCCGCCCACGTCTCCCACGATGCCGCCGCCGAAGGCGATCAGCAGCGACCCGCGATCGCCGCCGGCAACAACCATCTCGCGCAGCAGTCGCGCCACGCTGGCCATGGTCTTGTGCTGCTCGCCCGCGGGCAAAAACAGCGTAATCGGCGGCTCGGTAAAGGAAGTGAGGAATGTCGTGCCCCACAGAGCCCAGATTTGCGGCGAAGTAATCACGAAAACCCGGCGCGGCAATCTGCCCGCAATGCGCTCGATGCGCGGAACCAGCGTCCGTATCAGGCCGCTGCCCGCTGTCACGTCATATTTGGCCGATGGTGTCTCTACTCGTATGGTCTGCACTCTGTTTCCATCCTAAAGGAACCGGCTGCCTGTATCCTGCTCCATCCTTGGTGCGAATTCACCCCTTGGTAAACTTGAGAGTATGCAAATCGGAATCGATTTCGGAACCACACGGGTCGTGGTCGCAGTAGCTGACCGCGGCAACTTCCCCCTGGTGCATTTCGAAGCCCCGGACACGCAGATGCGCGACTGGTTTCCTCCCTTGGCGGCGGTGAACGGCGACGCCCGCCTTTATGGTTGGGAAGCCGTCGCGGTACAGGACGATGCGCGCTGGACGCTTGTTCGGTCTCTAAAGCGCTGGCTGCGTACCGCGGGGCCGCATACAGAGCTGCGCGTCGGCGGCCAATCTTTGTCCCTGCGGCTGCTCATGGCGGAGATGATGGCGGCCCTGCGGGCGCAATTGCTGGAGCGCTCAAATCTAGGCGCGGGTCCGGACGAACCTCTTGAGGTGATGCTGGGCGTGCCGGCCAACGCCAACAGCAACCAGCGCTTCCTTACTGAGGAAGCGGCACAGGCAGCGGGCTTTTCGGTGCTGGGCGTGTTGAACGAGCCTTCGGCCGCGGCCATCGAGTTTGCCTACAGAAACAGCGCCGAGCGCAAGAGCCGGGCCGGCAGCGGGCTGCTGGTCTACGACCTGGGAGGCGGCACTTTCGATGTTTCGCTGCTGAGTCTGGGCGAGCATGAACACGTCGTCGAGGCTTCGGATGGGATTCCGAATGTGGGAGGAGATGACTTTGACGAGCTGTTGGCCGGTTTGGCGCTGGAATACGCCACACCGGGTCCGACCCTCACTCCATTTGAACGGCGTCTTTTGCTGGACGAATGCCGGGAAAAGAAAGAGTCGCTCAATCCCAATACGCGCAAAGTCGCCATCGATATGGAACGGGTGCGCCCGGATTGGGAGCAGGTGACGATTCCAGTAGAGGCCTACTACGAGCGCTGCCGCCCCCTGATCGAATCAACCAGGGCTGTCGTGGAGAATCTCCTGGCTGCGCATCCCCACAGCGCGCTTGACACCCTCTATGTGACCGGCGGCGGATCGGAGTTGCCCCCGGTGGCGCGCATCCTCCGCGAGAGCTTCGGACGTAAGGTGCGCCGTTCCGCCTATATGCGTTCGGCCAGCGCCATAGGCCTCGCCATTCGCGCCGCCGCCGCATCGGACCGGCTGGTGGAGCAATTCAACCAGAATTTTGGCATCTGGCGCGAAGCTGATTCTGGCGGGACCATCGTATTCGACCTCATCTTTCCACGGGGTGCGCCGCTGCCCGGCCCCGATGAGCCACCACTGCGTCTGGAGCGCGTTTACCAGCCCGCGCATAACATTGGCCACTTCCGCTACCTGGAGTGCTCCCGGCTCGATGCACACGGACAGCCCATCGGCGAAATCTCCAACTGGGACCAGATCCAGTTCCCGTTCGATCCCCAATTATGGGGGCGTGAAGACCTGTCTGCGGAAGCGGTAAGGCCGCTTGGCGACGCCAACGGCCTGACCGTTCGCGAAGAATACACCTGCGACGCAAACGGCGAACTAAGGGTCAGAATCTCTACTGAGCCCCAAGGCAACGCGCGCGAGTTTTCCATCGGGCAATTGACGAAACGCTGAGTCTGCGGCAGGTGTGCGAATGTGGTTCTCGCTGGTTGGCCCTGCCGCTCAGTATCCTAGCCAAAACAGCGGAACAAGGCCGGCAGCGGCCAGCATGATCAGGAATATCAAACTCTGCAAGCCGGTCTTCCGGTCGGCCAGGCTGTACGCGTAAATCCCTTTAACGATGTTGTTGCTTGCCGCGGCGATGAGGATTGCGCCTGCCGCAACCTTCAATGGCGTGATCGTACCTGCCGCCTGGGTCAGACCCATGATGAACGGATCGACGTCGCTGACTCCCATAATTGCGGCGAGAGTATTCAAGCCGCCTTTTCCGAGATAAGTGACGGCTAACTGGGTAGCAACCAGCAATCCGAGAAACAACGCGGCAAACAGAAACGCCGTGAGCAGATCCAGCGGATTCTTGGGTTCGAACTCCCGGTGTATTGCTTGAGCACTCGCATCCGCTCGGCGCGTCCAAATCCAGCCAAAAGCGACTGCGGCAAAAGTGAGCACAAGAAACGGAACGAGAAGCAGGAACATCAATTGCCGGTTGAATAGTGCCAGAAGCATCACCAGGCGCAGATACATTACACCGGAAGCAATCAGGATACTGCCTGCAAAGAGGTGGGGCCGCTCTTCGCGTGCGGCGCGGCGTGCAAACACAACCGTGGTCACGGTGGATGAATATGCGCCACCAAGCAGCGCAGCCAGCACCACCCCTCCCTTCGCCTTCGTCACCTTTTGCAAAACATAACTGACATAGGAGATAGTGCTGATCGCGACCACAACCAGCCATGTCCTGAAGGGATTGATATGAAATTGGCTGAATTCCTGGTTCGGCAGTGCGGGCAGAATAACCCCGGTCAAAAGGAGAAACTTGGCGAAGGTAAGAATCTCGTGCGGAGCGATGCGGACGGCGAGCTTTTCAAGGCCGGCCTTCAGATCGAGCAACAGCAGGCTGGCAACACTCAAGGTTGTAGCGATCCAGAGATGTCCGTAACAGACCAGCGCCCCTACCAGAAAGGTGGCCAGCCCAGACATTTCCGTAGTCACTCCCGCGGTCTGCGAAGTGGAGATTTTGTGCCAGTAGGACAAGAGCAGGAACGCGGCGATGACCAGGAATCCGATGGTCAACGGCAGCAATTGTGTGCCGGAGACAAGAGCGATGGAATAACCGATGAGGCCAATCAGCGGGAATGTGCGCACTCCTCCGAAGGAGTAAGTGCCTCCCGCCGCCTTATGCTCCTCTCGCTCCAGCCCGATCAGGAATGAAAGGAACAAAACCAGAACGATCTTGACAGCCTCCGGAGGTAATAGGTTGTAGATCTCCATCAGAGTCGGTCCTTGGATTGGTCTCCCTGCAGCCGAACCTTGGCCGTCAATCCGGCGCAAGTGCAGACGGTAGTGGCACAATCACGCGTGGTCAGTTCTCCGATTAGCCTGCCAGACAGCTTACACCGTGTCGCGGCCAGGTGTCGCAGTTCTCTAACTCCGAAGCCTAGGTTTCGCCCGCTGCCCCAGCTCTCAGTGATAGCCTCAGAGTTTATGGAATTTGCACGGCAGGTGGATTTTCTGGTGGTGGGCGCGGGCGTGGCCGGGTTGCGGGCGGCTGTTGAACTGGCGGATCACGGCGATGTTCTGGTGGTCACCAAGGAGTCGCTGGGCGAGTCGAATACGCATTACGCGCAAGGCGGCATTGCCGTCGCTTTGGAGGGCGACGAAGACGTTGCGCTGCACCTGAAGGACACCGTCGCCGCCGGCGATGGCCTTGTCAACAGGGGCGCCGCGCAGGTTTTGGTAGCCGAGGGGCCGTTGCGCGTGGCCGAACTGATCGAATGGGGCGCAAAGTTCGATCGCAAAGGCAACCAATTGGTGCGCACACGTGAAGGAGCGCACTCGTTGCCGCGCATTCTGCACGCCAACGGCGACGCCACAGGCGCGGAAATCAGCCGTTCGCTGGTGGCCTTCGCCCTTGCCCATCCGCGCATCCACTTTGTCGAGTGGGCTACTGTGACCGGCCTTGTGGAGGCTGATGGCCGCGTAATTGCTGCCGATTTGCTCGATCATGACAACCGGCTCCAGCGAGTGAGCGCGCGATCCGTGCTCATTGCCGCGGGCGGCGCCGGCCAGGTCTACTCTGACACTACCAATCCCGCGGTAGCCACCGGCGACGGCATCGCACTGGCCGCCCGGGCGGGCGCCGAGCTGGCTGACATGGAGTTCTACCAGTTCCACCCCACCGCGTTTTCACTTCCGGGCGCGCCGCGCTTCCTGCTCTCCGAGGCCCTCCGTGGCGAGGGCGCGTACCTGCGCAACGACAAGGGTGAGCGCTTTATGGAGCGCTATCACCCGCTGCTCGAACTCGCGCCCCGCGACGTGGTCGCCCGCGCCATTACCCGCGAAGGCATGGGCGCGACGCCTGGCGAGATTCGCGTTGTGTATTTGGACATGCGCCATGTCAAGGGCTTGGACCTGCATCAGCGGTTTCCAGGCATCAGCGCCTTTCTGACCCGGTACGGGCTCGATCTCCATCGCGACCTCATCCCCGTGCGGCCCGCGGCGCATTACCTGATGGGCGGTATTCGCACGGATCTTGCTGGCCGCACCAGTCTGCGTGGCCTCTATGCCGCGGGTGAGGCGGCTTGTACTGGCGTCCACGGCGCCAACCGTCTCGCCTCCAACTCGCTGCTCGAGGGGCTGGTGTTCGGTGCACGTGCCGCGGAGTCGATGCTCGCTGACGAGCTGCCGCTGGTGGTGGCCGCCGAGGAGTCGGGGAGCGGCCTTGCAGTTTTGGCGGAACAGGAAGAGGCGCATCTGGAACAGGTCATCGCCGGCCTGCAAAGGTCCATGTGGGACTATGCGGGGCTGCTGCGGGAGGAGTCCACTTTGCACCAGGGACTTGCCGCACAAGCCGAGTGCGATGCGGCTCTGGACCGGCTGACACGGCAAGGGAAGGGAAGCCGCCGCCTTGTCGAGGCGTACGCCATGAGTGCGGTGGCCAGCGTCATTCTGCGCTCGGCTCTGGCCCGCACTGAGAGCCGCGGAGCGCACTTCCGCATCGACTACCCGCTGCGCGACGATGCGCGATTCCACAAGCATTCCGTGCTGGGCCGTGATGGCCTTGTCCGGTTCGAAGAGTGGTGAGTTTCTCCGGGAATCTTCACAAGACATGGTTTCGGAGATGGGTCGGACACTGGACCTGCGCCCTTAGTGCCGGGCAACCGATCCCTGATCCCTGTTCCCTGCCACCCACGACGCCACCGCGCATACCGTCAAGATTGCGCCGATCACCGCCAGTGAAAGCACGATGGGCACCTCGATCAAGCGGGCAGTGAGCATCTTGAGCGCCACGAAGGACAGCAGCGCACCCAAGCCGTAGTGCAGATAGCGGAAGCGGTCGAGCAGCGCTGCCAGCGCGAAGTAGAGCGAGCGCAACCCCAGAATAGCCGCGATGTTCGAGGTGTAGACAACGAACGGATTGTGCGAGACGGCCAGCACCGCGGGAATGGAGTCGACGGCGAAGAGCAAGTCAGTGAATTCGACGGCCAGGATCACCGGCAGCAATGACCCTCTCGCAGGTTGTAAGCGCCGAATCCACATTGGAATAGCCGCGCGGGCTGAGCCGCCGCGCACCAGCCGCCACGCCGCATAGAGCAGGAACAGGCCGAAGATCCAGGTTATCCACTGGAATCGCGCAAGCAGCGTGACGCCTGCGGCGATAAATAGCGCGCGAAGCACCACGGCTCCTCCCACGCCCCAAAGCAAAGCCGTGTGCTGGCGCCGCGCGCTGATGCGAAAGCCTTGAAAGAGGATGAGGAAGACGAACAGGTTATCTACGCTGAGGGAGGTTTCAATCGTGTAGCCGGCTACAAATTCAAGCGCCGGTTGGCGACCCTGCACGACGGCAATCCAACCCGCGAAGACTGCTGCGGCCACAGCCAGCACGGCTGTCCATAGCCACGCGACCAACTGAGCGTGATGCGTTTCGCGGCGGTGGCCAGGCAAGAACGCGTCGATCAGGAGCAGTGCAGCCACAGCCGCGTGAAACCCCAGCCACCAGACCCACGAAACGCCGGCAATCATAATTTGGAGGCCGACCCAAGACTGTTGTTATTGTTCAGCTTCAATGTGTCAGCCCGTGAGAGCTGTTGTTCGGTTGCCCGATCGATTGCCGGCGACTGAAAACTGAAGACTGCCATTTCACCGCTGTCCAATGAGCCGGATAGTTTCCATAAACACGTCGCCGTCGATGGTCAGGCTGTGGGCGCTGATCTTGTCCAGCGTGTCCTGCGCGGTGTGGTGATAGCTGTTGTTGGGTCCGTAGTCCAGGTCGATTACATCAATCGAAGACACGCCACGCTCAACAAATGGCAAGTGATCGTCCTCGACCGGCCCCTCCCGTTGAAAGAAGTAGCGATCGTAACCGAATTTCTTGGCCGCTTGCCGCACCAGTGCCACCAGCCAGTCCGCGGAGCGGCTTTCGCGCTGGATGTCGAGGTCCTTATCGCCGATCATGTCGGCCAGAATAAAGGCCTTGACCTTGCGCAGGGTCCCGTCGCGGCCCCAGCGGGCGGCCAGGTGGCGGGTGCCGTAAGTCGAGTCGGAGTCGGTCCAGGTGGGTTGAATCGACTCTTCGCCATCGTCGAAGAGCAACCAGACCGAGTAGCCGTCCAGCTTCTTGCCGCCGTTGGTCTGCATGCGCAACTGATCGCCAATGGCCAGCAAAAGGCCGGTCGTCGAGCCGCCGTCGTTGGCGCCGACGAAGTTGATGTTCCTGAGCCAGTAGTTGGTCTCGTAGTGGGTGGCCAGCACGATGATGCCGTCTTTCTTGCCGGGGAAACGCACGATGAAGTTGCGCATGGCGACCGCACCGATGGGCGTGTTGGCGGTGAAGGCATCTTCCTCGAGCTGGTCGTGCTTGAACTGGCTCCGCAGAAACTCCTCGGCTTTCGCGTGTCCCGGGCTGGTGGGCCAGCGCGGGCCAATGGCTACAAACTCGCGGGCATAGGCGTAGGCTTTGGCGCCGTTAAAGTGCGGCTGGGCCTGGGCTCCGAGCGCAGCCCACAGTAGCAACGCTGCCGCCGCCCATTTCCAGCATGGGGAAGGAATCATGAAGCCTTGGCCTCCTTGGCTTTGCGCCGCGAGGGGTGAACCCACCAGGCTACGCCTATACCCACCAAGTACAGCCCCAACATTGGAACCGCATAGATGCACATGGTCCACGGATCGGGGCTGGGGGTGATGATGGCCGCGACCAGAAAAACTGCCAGGATGGCATAGCGAATGTTCTTCCACAGGAAGCGCGGACTCACAATGCCGAATAAGGCCAGAAAGAAAATAAGTATGGGCATCTCAAAACTGATTCCCAGGCCCAGAATGATCGACAGAAAGAAGCCGGTGTACTCCTCGATGGTGACCATGGGGTTGAACTTGCTGCCAAAGTCAATGATGAGGATCTTGAGCGCCCCAGGCAATACATAGAAATAACCAAACCCGGCTCCCAGCAGAAACAGTCCCACCGTGGCTCCCATAAACGGCACCACGAATCGCCGTTCCTTCTGGTAGAGTCCCGGCGCAATGAACAGCCACACCTGGTAGAGGATGAAAGGCGAGGCCAGAATCGCTCCACCGATCAGCGACACCTGCAGATACAGGTTCAAGGGGTCCATTGGGTGCGTGTAGTTCAGCTTGATGTGCAGCCGGTCCAGCGGGGCCTGCACAAAGCCGTAGAGCCGCTCGTGGAAGATGTAGGCCACGAGAAACCCGATGCAGAGAAAAAGAGCCGAACGAACAATGCGCTTGCGCAGCTCGTCCAGATGCTCCATCAGGCTCATGCCGGGGAGCTCCGCGCGCGACGTCACCGCCTCTCGTGCCTTCCGGATTTCTTCCGCGGGGTCAACCATTGTGACTTACAGCCTCCGGGGCGGGGGCGGCCGGTTCCGCCGCGGCTTGCTCTGCTACGACCTGTTCCGCTGGAGCCTGTTCCGTGGCTGGCTGCTCGGCGGTCGCATCCGGGTTCGGGACATCCTCACCGCTAGCCTCTTCAGGGCTGTTGGGTGTGGTTGCAATATCGGTTTCGCTCTCGTTCTCTACCGGCTGCGAGGGTCGCTCCGCAGGCACCGTCTCGCCTGTCGAGGGCGGCTGAATGCGCGGATAGGATTCTTCCTGGGGAGGCTCGGGGGCCACCGGTGTCACGGGAGGGTACACTTCTTCTCCCGGATAAGGCGATTCGGGAGCGCTGACCGCAGCCGGCAGCTCCGCCGAAACGGTTTCCTGCGCCGGCGGTGCAAGCCCCAGTGTGCGCTGCCGCTCCGCTTCTTCCTTCTTGCGGCGGTCGGCCTCCTCGGCCAGTCGCAATTCCTCTTCCATCTGGAACTTGAAGTCGTTCGAGGCTTTGCGAAACTCGTACATCAGCTTGCCCAACTGGCGGCCGATCTGCGGCAGCCGCCGCGGTCCAAAGACTACCAGCGCCAGCACCATGAGGATGAGGGAGTCGGCCATGCCCAGGCTGGCACATTGAATTGTTTGCGGCGTAACCATGAAGGATCATGATACCTGCCCGCGCAGGGCGCTCACAAACGCGAAGCAGAACCTAGTAAAGCTCGGCAACCGCTTTACCAGCTATATTCTCCGGAAAATAGCGGCTGGAAGGCACGATCTGAGAGCGGTGTCCCTTGGGTCGCCGTGGCCATTCAGCATCGACTATTACAGCTTTGTTACACTATTCTGCATTGGCTGTGGCCCGTACTCTGCGGATTCCAGGAATCCTCAGGGCTGGGGCCGCATCCTAAGTGTGAATGGGCTGCAACAACCCCGTGGATGGTTCTTTCTGGTCTTGGATGGAAGTCCGAGCCAGGGGTGGACGCATCCACTGCAGCCGCGGTTAGCTTTCAACATCCCCGCCCGCCATCCTACGAAGGGATGGGTTGGGCTGAAGGCGGAATACGGTGAACCTGCTTATTGACGACGTTACGGCGATCTCGCCGGAGGCTGGCAGCGCTTGCAGCCTTGAAAACTATCTCGCGCTCCCCGATCACTTGATGGATGCCCGCATCGCCACAGCGCGCGCCCGGCTCGGGTCGACCGCGATTGTGCTCGGCCACCACTACCAGCGCGACGAAGTCATTCGCTTTGCTGACTTTACCGGCGACAGCTATAAACTCTCCAAGGCCGCCGCTGAAACCGGCGCCAAATACATCGTCTTTTGCGGCGTGCATTTTATGGCAGAGAGCGCCGATGTGCTGGGGCGCGACGGCCAACAGGTGATCCTGCCCGACTTGAACGCAGGCTGCTCGATGGCCGACATGGCAGAAATTTCGCAAGTTGAAGCCTGCTGGGAAGTGCTTACGCGCCTTCATCTTGCGGACCAGACCATACCGCTGACTTACATGAACTCCGCTGCCGCCATCAAGGCATTCTGTGGCGAGCGGGGCGGGTTGGTCTGCACCTCGTCCAACGCCCGCGCGGCCTTCGAGTGGGCATTTGCCCGCGGCAAGCGCATACTGTTCCTGCCTGACCAGCACCTCGGCCGCAATACCGGGTTCGCCATGGATATTCCGCTGGACCAGATGGCGGTGTGGGATCCGTGGGCCATCCAGGGGGGGCAGACAGCGGATCAGCTTGCCGCCAGCCGCGTCCTGCTTTGGAAGGGCCACTGCTCGGTTCATCAGCGCTTTTTGCCCAGCCACGTCGATCAGGTACGCGCAAAATACCCCGGCATCCAGGTCATCGTTCACCCTGAGTGCCGCTGGGAGGTCTGCCAGAAGGCCGACGCTCTCGGCTCAACCGAAGGGATCATCGCGGCGGTTGAGAAGGCTCCTGAAGGGACCATGTTCGCCATCGGCACAGAGATTCACCTCGTCAACCGCATGGCCCGCCGTTTTGCCTCTGAAGGCAAGCGGATCATCACCCTCGACGATACGGGCTGCCTTTGCACCACCATGTACCGAATCAGCCCGCATCACCTGGCCTGGGCGCTGGAGAATCTGGTCGAAGGCCGCGTGGTTAACCGAATCCAGGTGCGGCCCGGGGTCAAATATTGGGCGCACGTGGCTCTGGACCGGATGTTGGAACTGGGATAAAGAGGGCTCGAGCACCGAGCATTCGGCACGATCTTTGTCCAGTGCAGCCTGTTACTCCTGATTCCTGTCCCGCCACTTCTCCTTTCCTGGGTTACGCCATTCCGGCGTATCCTGAATCAGCAGGCATTCCCCCATGAAGACCTTCACTCTCGACGAAGCGCAGTCCTTGCTCCCGGTGATGGAGTCGCTGCTGAAGCGCGCCATTGAGAGCAAGAAGGCGGCGGAAGAGGTGGAGTCAGGCCTGACCGAGCTGGCACGGCGCATCTACCTGGCTGGCGGCATGTTCGTGGACGTGGGCAAGGTGTCAAAGCTGCGCGCCGAGATGGACGGCCACCTGCAGCGGGTTCGCGAGAGTGTTGCCGAGATCGACGCCATAGGCGTGCAGGTAAAAGATCTGGAAGCCGGCCTGCTCGATTTTCCCTGCCGCCTAGACGACCAGGTGGTGCTGCTCTGCTGGCGCATGGGTGAAACCGCCATCGAACATTGGCACACCGTCGAGGCTGGTTTTCAGGGTCGTCAGCCGCTCGATGAACGCTTCCGCCGCCGTTCCAACTCCGGCGGGAGGCCCAACTAAGCCGTCGGCGGACGCTTCCAGCGTCAAGACAACCAGCCCATGTACATTGCAGAATAGAAAGGCCGCGCCGCTGTGCCCAGAGGGCACAGCGGCTGCAAGCGCCGGGCGGGCTAGTTGCGTCATAAGTGTGGGGTGTGCTGCGCCGCCCGCGGAAGCGGGTGCCGGCAGGCCGGGCGTCGCCCAGAAGCGGTACCCTGTAAGCGGAGCCAGAGAAGCATTGATGGGGGACACTTGAATGAGGATAGGCAGGTGGGCACGAGTGGTGCTGGCGGCGATGCCGCTCCTGGCAGGCTGCGGAAGCTTCTGGCAGGATCCATATACCAGTACCGGCGGCACGGGAACTACCACCGCAACCAGCGGCAACTTTTACGTTGTCAATGTCGAGACCAAGCAGATTGCCGGCTTTTACGTGAACGCCGGAACTCTCACCGAACTCACCGGCAGCCCGTACACATTGGTCGCTGCTCCTCTTGCCATTACCGTGGCCCCCAATAATGCCTTTCTCTATGTCAGCACCATCAACGGCATCTACGTCTACACCATCGCCTCCAGCGGCGCGCTCACGCTGGGCAACAGCTCGTCGCCCATTTCCTCAGACCCTGCTGCCAGCATGCAGGTGGACGCAACCAACTCCTGGCTGGTGGAGGCCGTCTCCGGCTCTCCGACCCTCTATGCCGTTGCCATCAGTCCTACCACCGGCGCCACCACTTCCACCATCGAACAGCACGCGACTCTGCCTGCTTCCACCATTCAGCAGGTAGCCATCTCGCCCGACAATACCTACGCCTTTGTCGCCATGGGCTCCGGCGGTACAGCCACGGTCCCCTTTAATGCGGCGAACACCAATCCCCTTGGAACCGCGGGGAACATTGCGCTCAAGAATTCCGCCGGCGCCGCCCTCTCCGTAGCGGTAGATCCCACCAACCGGCTCCTCTATGTGGGTGAAACAGTAGCCACTACCGGCACCAATACCGGCGGTTTGCGTACCGGCGGTTTGCGCGTCTTCGACTTTCCTGCATTCACTGAGCTTGCCAACTCTCCATATGCCATCAGCGGCCTGGCTCCCTACTCCATTCTGCCCATCTCCACCGGCGATTACGTTTATGTGGTCAACCGTCAGGTCAGCGGCAGCTCCACCGGGGTCATCGCGGGGTTCTCTATTACCGATACCAGCGGTGTCTACTCGCTCACTGCCCTGGGCAGCACATTTACGGTGGGGACCAACCCGGTTGCTTTGGCTGAGGACAACACCGGCGCGTTTATCTTTGCTGTGGATTATGCAGGCAGCCCCGACCTGAAGGGATATGTATTCGACACCACCAATGTTGGTTATCTTGATGCGGTGGTCTCCGAGTCCACCGGGACTGACCCGGTGCAGGCCAGCGCCATAGCCGCAATGCATTGAGACGGCGATCGCTCGAGAGGTTGAATCCTGCCGGTTCTTCCTTCTTGTCGTGCGTGTGATCTTGAGGCGTTGGTTGTTGCCGGAGTGAGACGCAATGACTGCAATGCGGCAGCCGGTTTCCTGATTCCCGTTTCCCGCGGTGCTATGCTCAAGAGGACCGCCACTGGCTGTGCTCACGCGACTCCCAATCTCACTTGTCCCTTTCGGCCGACGTTCCAAGACCTGGATTTGCTGCGTGCTTGCCGTGTGCCTTCTTGCTCTCGCCGGCGGGTGTAGCCGCTTTCGCCAGGAGAAGCATGACACGGTGTACCTCTGGGCCCGCCAGATGTATCTGCACGACCGTGTCGCCGCCGTTTCCAATCGCGTGGCCGAGGTGGTGAACGGCCAGCAGTTAGAAGTCCTGGAGCACGGCCGCCGCTTTCTGAAGGTCAAAACCCAGAAAAACGAGATTGGCTGGATCGAGGAGCGCGCGGTCATCGACGGCACCATCTACGATGCGTTTGTCGGGCTCGCCAAACAGAACAAAGAAGATCCGGTCATCGCCACTGGCACAATTCGCGACGACGTCTATCTGCACCTGAAGCCGGGACGCGAGACAGACCGTTTCTATCTGCTACCCGCCAACGCCAAGGTTCAGTTGCTGGTGCGTGCCTCCGCGCCGAAGACGCCGCTGATCGTACCCCAGCCCCGGCCCGCGGCGCCGGCCCCGGCAAAAAGTCCTCCTGCGTCCCGCAGCCAACGCACCGCCCCACCCGGTCCAGCGGAAACGGCTCCGAGCGAGCCTGAGACGCCGCCGGTGGTGATGGAAGACTGGTGGCTGGTCCGCGACGGCCAGGGCCGTGCCGGCTGGCTGCTGTCTGGCCGCGTCGATGTGGACGTGCCCGACGAGATCGCACAGTATGCTGAGGGCCAGCGCATCGTGGGTGCCTACGTCATCGCCAAGGTCGCCGACGACGAGGCCGCCACGCCCGATCACCTGGTTCCGGAATACGTGACGGCGCTCGGTCCCCCCAAATCCGGCCTGCCCTTTGACTTCGACCAGATTCGCGTCTTTACCTGGAGCGTCAAGCGTCACCGCTATGAGACGGCCTACCGTCTGCATCCCATCCAGGGATACCTGCCGTTGCGCATCACGTCCCAACCTGGGCCGGGCGGCACAGAGCCAGTCTTCAGCTTCCAGGTTGCCGACTCGCAGAGCCTGACCGTCGATCCCGACACCGGCATCGCGCGCCCGCTCGCGCCGCGCACGGTCTCCTTCGCCATGCGCGACACGCAGGTCCGCCGCACAGGCTCCGACCTCGGGCCCATTCCCATCACCCACGCGCCGGGAGAGAAATCCAAGCCCGGCCAGGCGGGAAAAAAGAAGCGCAAGTAAAGGCTCTTACGCGCTGCGTGTAGCTTGAACTGCGGGCTGTGGGCCGGGGCCTTCCGGCGGAAAAAGCAGTGCTTCTTCCGGAATCCGTGTGGAAGCGGCGATCCACCCCATCACGCCGGGAAAGAGCGCCAGGCCGAGGGGAGCGAGACTTCGGCCAGGTCCTGTGACCATGGCCCGTGAGAGCCATGTCGCCAGCCGCATCCCTCGCGCGAGCTGCGTATGCAGCTTGCAGTTGTATGCATCAGCGGTCTTGCCGGCCAGATACATTTGTGCCGCAAGAACTGCGCTGTGCAATGCGATCGACATGCCATCCCCCGTAAAAGAGGGGATCACGGCCGCTTGATCGCCCACACACCAGAGGCCACATGGCCGTAGTGCAAGATAGCCATAGGGAATTGGAGAGACGGCCAGGGGCCGCTCCCACAAGGCGGTTGCACTTTGCAGGAACCGCCGCAGGCGCGGGTTTTCCGCCAGCACTGCCGCCAGCAACTCAGTCCATCCACCCAGCTTGCGCAGCCGGGAGCGCCGCACTACCAGGCAGAGATTTGCCACATCCCCTTCCACCAGCGAGAGCCCACCATATCCGCAGGGAAAGAGAAAAAGCTCCATAGAGTCGCGCAACGCTTCGGTCTGAGCCGGAGCCAATTGCAAATGCAATTTGAAGCCCACCAGGTTGGTTTGCTCGCCGCCCTTCCGAGCCCATCCATGCAGGTCGTGCTTCCCGCTGGCCAGAAACACGGTCTGCGCACTCAGCGATTCGCCGCCACGCAGTTCAATTAGCCACGCATCGCGCTGCGCTGTCAGTCTCTCCACCTTCACGCCACGCCGCACTTCGCATCCTCGCTGCTGTGCGCGCGCAAGGAGGGCTGCATCCAGAACATACCGTGAGAGCGAAAGGGCGCGAAAAGGTAGAGCCGCTTCTGCCACCACGCGCCCTGAGGAGAGGTGTACAAGGTGAATCGGCGCCGCGCCAAGATCGCTAGGCGCGACTCTTGCCTGGTGCAGATACTCCACGGCTTCGCGGCTCAGAAACTCACCGCAGACCTTGTGATGAGCGCCGTGCTCCTTCTCCAGCAGCGTAACGTTGCGGCCCGCATCGGCAAGCTGCATGGCCAGCATGGAGCCGGCTGGGCCTCCGCCAATCACCAGGTTCTCCACGGTTTTAGGGTGCGTATTCACTGCGGTTTACTCCGTGCGACACATAGGCGTGCCGGTGCGAATCCCCGAATCCGCACGTCCTGGTCGCGGAGCCCTGCAGCGCCGCACATCCTTTGCCAGTCACCGGGTACAAACGACCGGGCGATGGAGACAGGGCCGTCATGCTGCACCAACGGATCGAGACCCGCGACCCGTGAGAAAACGCGAAGCAAATGATAGGGAATTGCAGCGCGGGAAAGATCGTTGATGAACCATCCGAGCCGGGCATGCTGTTCCATCCACAGCAGGAATCGAATCACTTCGGCGTCGGCAAGATGATGGGTGAAGAGAGAGCTGATCACCAGGTGAATGGGCTTCGCCGGGGTATAGGCAAACACGTCCGCACTGGCCCACAGGATACGGCTTGTTGCCGGGCTGGTCTCCGCGGCAATGGCCACCGCATCCGGGTTCAGGTCGAGCCCTGTCAGGTCAACGGCAATGCCGCGCGCAGTTGCCCATTGCTCGATGCGCCGCAAACCGTCTCCGTAGCCGCAGCCCACATCGAGGATGTGGAGCGGCTCTTTCGGGGGCGGTACAACGGCGTTGAGCCAATGGAGCAAAGGCCGATAAGCCATGAACCAGCGGTTCAGCCGGGCGAGGTCACGGAGGCATGCGCGCAACTGCTCGCGGCTGCAGGGTTCGTCCATGCGCTCGGTGAGCTGCGCGCGATGCCGAAAATCCAGCGCGTTATGCGGCATGGAAGAGCATGGTTTCCGCCGTCACCCCCGGCCCAAACGACATCGCACAGCCTTGTTGGCCGGCCTGCGCGTGGTGCAATACCTGCTCCAGAACGAACATCACCGTGGCGGAGGACATGTTGCCGAAGCGCGCCAGAATATCGCGCGAGTACGAGAGCGCGTCCGCAGGCAGGCCGAAGCCCTTCTCCACGGAGTCCAGGATTGTGCGCCCTCCGGGGTGAATGGCCCAAAGATCGATTGATAAGGGATCTTTTCCACGCGTGATCTGGCCACCCGCCTCCTTTATGGCGCGAGCGATCGCGGCTGGAACCTGGCCGGAAAGCTGCATGTCGAAGCCGAGTTCGCGAATGCGCCACGTAATCAGGTGGCTGGTGTCAGGGATGCGGATCGCCAAAAAGCTGTCGATGGCGAGCCCCGCCGGCTGGGCGCTGACAAGATACGCGGCGCAACCATCGGCGAAGAGCAGAAACGAGAGCATCTGTTCCAGATCCCGCGTCTCCTGGAAGTGCAATGTACAGAGCTCAAGGCTTAACACTAATACGGTCGAACCTGCCTCAGAGCGAACGATATGACGCGCAGATTTCAAAGCATTCATGGCGGCGTAGCAGCCCATGAAGCCGATCATCGTACGTTCCACCGAGGAGTTGAGACCGAGATGGTTGACCACCTCAAAGTCCAGGCCCGGCGCGTAGAGCCCGGTACATGAAGTTACGATCACGTGCGTAATGCCGCGCCGTTCCTCTTCAGTCAGCGCCAGCTTGTCCAGGGCCGCTTGCGCCAGCAGCGGGGCAAAGCGCTCAAACGCCTCCATGCGGCGTGCGGTGCCAGGAAAGCTGCCGGGCAGATAAAAATCCTCCGCATCTCTCCAATTGCCGTCGGCCGAAGCGATGGCCTGCAGGAAGGAATAGCGGTGCTCGATAGCGGACATGCGCACCATGCGGCGAAACAAATTGCGCATGGTGCCCTCAGCGAGCATGCTGTCGGCAAAATCGATGAAAGGCCGGTGCACGTCGTGCTGGGGAACTGCGGTCGCAATGCGATTGATGTATGCGGTTGTCATTGTGGCTTATCTGCCGGGAGAGCCTTTCGCCGTCGGCATTTCCAACTTAGACAGAATAGGCCGCGGTATGTCACGCAAATGTAATTGTTAGATGCAACCAATAAGCGGATGAGAGAAAATGTATGACATTCTCAAAATTGAACTTCAAAATTCACTTAACCGTTCAGTTGTTGCAAGCGGTCAAGACACTCGTTTCCGCTCGGTGAAAGTGCATTAGCCGGGGACGCGATCATTCGAAATGCCGGGCCAGGTCGGCGAAGAGAAGACGTGCGCTCGATCACCCCCGCTTGCGCAACTCGTGTTCCACCACGCGCAGCATCTCGGTTTCAGGAGCGGGCTTGCCCGTCCATATCTCAAACTGCCGTGCGCCCTGCTGCACAAACATCTCTACACCGCCAATGACGGGAATGCCGCGCGCCCGTGCCAACGCGAGCAGCGGCGTCTCAAGCGGGTTGTAGACCATGTCGAAGACCAGGTCCGCATTCAGTTCGTTCTCGGCGATTGGCAGGGTCTGCTTAGCGCCCTTCATGCCGCAGGGAGTGGCGTTGATGAGCACATTGAAATGCTGCTTTGCAAACAACTCGTGCTTGAGCGACTTGGCCTTGGCCTGGCGGGCCAGGGTTACAGCATGCTCGTGAGTGCGGTTGACCACAAACACCTCCGCACCCTGATCCACCAGCCCAAAGACAGCTGCACGCGCCGCGCCTCCCGCGCCCAGCACGGCAATGCGCGCGCCCTTCAGGCGCAGCCTCTTTTCGAGTGGCCTCACTATTCCAGCCACGTCCGTGTTGAATCCGTAGAGCTTGCCGTCCACACCGGTCCGCAGCGTGTTACAGGCGCCAATGCGGCCCGTGAGCGGGTCCATGTTGGCCAGGTGAGGCAGCACCTCCTGCTTCAGGGGCATGGTCACGGCTACGCCTGCCAGCGGCAGTTCCTGCGTGAGGGTCAGCAGGTCAGCGAGCGTGCGTACCTTCAAGGGCAGCAGTACAGCATTCACGTTTTCGCGCCGGAAAGCCGTGTTCTGCATCAGCGGAGAAAGCGAGTGGGCAATCGGATTGCCGGCCACCCCAAAGACACGCGTTGCCTGGTCAAGATGCTCTACCCGGTACATGTCGAGCAGCGTGCGCACGGCCACCTGGCCGGGGGCGGTCTCGGTTCCGTCGGAGAAGGACGCAAAGGTAAACGCCGCGCCTGCCCTGACGCCCAGCACGCGGCTCACAATGCCTTCTTCGCCCATGGCAATGGCCACTACATGCGCTGAGAGCGAGCGATCCTCGATGAGCCGCAAAATGGCCAGGTTGTCGGCCAGCGACCGGGCGGTTGAAACCACTTTCACATAGTCGGGCTTGAAGACGGCAATCCGGTCCGCTGCGGCTTCTAAGCTCCGGGTGCGCATAAAGTCGTGAAAACTGACCATGAGCGCCGCGCCCGCGGCCCTCAGTTTGGCCAGCTGAGCCGGCTTGGCCTCTTCGGCCGACTCCACCTCCAGGTCCACAATCTGGCAGCCGGCCTGCGCGGCCTTGGCCAGTAGATCCAGCTCTGCCGCCAGCGCCCCCGCGAAATTGCCGCCATTCTGCTTGCGCCGACAGGTGGCGATGGCGGTGACCTCCCTGTTCCGGGTCAGAAACTGGTTGAGCAGCGGCAACGCCGTCGCGGGCTTCGGTAGCGAATCCAGCCTGAATTCAAAGAACTTAGCGTCCTTGAGCGCCGCCCCGGCCCTTTCTATCATCCCTTCCGGTGAAGCGCCTTGGATGGCCACACACAGCTTGCTCAGGCGCCGGCGAGCGCCGACGGGCAGGGCAGGAGCCGTAATGGAGGCAGCGAGGGGCATATGCGTCAATTGACGCATATTAGATGGTCCCTCCTTGGGATGCAACTGCCGAAAGCGCAAGCCTGCAACATTCCTCATCCTGTGCACCCAGACCAGCCTCCGCTGTGGCACCCTAGAACTCTGGAGGGTTGTGCACATCATGTCTGTTGAAACCATTGCTGCCGCCATCACGGAAGACCTTCACGCGTGGGAGGCGGGTGGAGCTCAATCCGCCGAGGCGCTTGCCGCATGGGTTGGCGCCCGGCTCGCTGCCCACGAGGCGGCGCTGGCTGCTCTTTTGGCGGTTGAAGGGCCGCGTACCCCGGAAAACTCGCTGCGGCTCTATGATGCAGCCATCGAGCAGCTCAATCTGGCCGGATCGCAGGCCGGCGTGCTCAACTCCGTAGCCGCCGACAAAGCGGTGCGTGACCAGGCGCAGCAGGAAGCCCAGCGCGTGGCGATGGCAGGGAGTGCTCTCAGCCTGAATCGTCAGGTCTACGAGGCTCTGGCCGCAATGAACCTTGAAGGCGCAGGCCCGGCGACCACGCACTATGTCGAGCGCACCCTGCTTAGCTACCGCCTGGCTGGCGTGGACAAGGACGAGACTACGCGCACCCACCTGCAGACGTTGCACGAGAAGGCTACGCGGCTGTCGCTCGAATTCGCGCGCAACATCCAGGAGGGCGCAAAGACCATTGAGGCCGCGGCGAACGAGTTGGAGGGCCTGCCCGCGGATTATTTGGCACGCCACCCGGCAGACGCCGAAGGACGAGTGACCCTCACCACCGACCCGCCCGACATGCAACCGGTGATGACCTTCGCCACGAGCGGAGCGCTGCGGGAGCGCATGTACCTGGCCTACAACACCCGCGCCTATCCAGCCAACCGGCAGATTCTTCTTGACTTGCTGGCCACGCGGCAGGAGATCGCGACAGTTCTCGGCTTCCGCAGTTGGGCCGACCTGGCTACTGCTGACCAGATGATGGGTTCGGCGGCCAACGTACGGACCTTCCTGGCCAAGCTCAACGAGGCCAGCCGTGAAGGCGCCCAACGGGAGTTGAGGCTGATTCTCGATTTTGCCCGCGGACGCGAGCCGGGCCTGGTGGCCATCGATATCACTAGCCGCGCATTCTGGTATGAGCAGTACCGGCGCTCGGCCTTTGACTTTGACTCCCAATCCGTCCGCCCCTATTTCCCCTATGCGCAGGTCGAGGCGGGTGTGCTTGAGACCGCGGCGCGGCTCTTCAAGGTCGAATTCCGGCGCTCAACGGCCCCTGGCTGGGATCCGGCGGTCTCGGTTTTTGATGTCTTCGATGGCGGCCATCCCGTAGGCCGCTTCTATCTCGACATGCATCCCCGCGAGGGCAAGGACAAGTGGTTCTCCGCCGCGCCGGTGGTCACGGGTGTACGCGGGCGTTACCTGCCTGAAGCTGCGCTCATCTGCAATTTCCCCGGCGGAGACGACAAGGACCCCGGCCTGCTTCAGTACAACGATGTGGTTACCTTCTTCCACGAGTTTGGGCACTTGATGCATGCCATTCTCGGCGGTCACACGGAGTGGGCGGGGCTTTCCGGCTTTGCCACCGAGGGCGACTTTATCGAGGTCCCGTCGCAGATGCTGGAAGAGTTCTTCCGCGACGAAAAACTACTCCAGGCCTTCGCAAAGCACTACCAGACGGGCGACGTCCTACCCTCATATCTCATCCAACATATGAAACTGGCAGGAGCGTTTGGCCGTGCCGACTGGGTGCGCGCACAGCTCTACTACACCACCCTTTCGCTCGATCTGCACGACCAGGACCCTGCGGGCATGGATCTCGATCACATCGCCAGGCAGCTCTATCAGTCATTGCAACCCTGGACGTGGCTGGAGGGAAGCCGCATGTACGCCAGCTTCGGCCATCTCACCGGCTACTCGTCGAACTACTACACCTACGCCTTCGATAAGGTGATCGCACTGGACTTTTTCGCCCAGTTCGACCCGGGTAATCTGCTGGATTGCGACGCCGGTGCGCGTTACCGCAGAGCCGTTCTCGAACAAGGCGGATCGAAGCCTGGCCGCCAGATGGTGCGCGACTTCCTCGGTCGCGACGAAGAGTTTGCCGCCTTCTCCAAGTGGCTGAATGAGGAGTTTGAAGCGGCGGTGCCTGGAGCCGCATGATGACCGCATCTGACTTTCGCCGCATCGCGCTGAGCCTCGAGGGCGCGGAGGAGAAATCGCACATGGGTGCGCCTGATTTTCGCGTCGGCGGCCACATCTTCGCCACGCTTGCCTCAGAGAGCCAGGGCTACGGCAACCTGATGCTCACGCCCGAACAGCAGGCGGCATTCATCGAGGAGGAGCCTGATATCTTTCTGCCCATCGCAGGCGGTTGGGGCCGCATGGGCATGACCCATATCCGGCTCGCCGCGGCCGATGAAGACGTGCTGAGAGGCGCATTGCGCACGGCATGGAAACTACGCATCGAAAAGAACCAGAAGACTGTCAGAGACAGGCGGGCTCCAACAAAACGACAGGCCTCCGCAACTTCCAAACCCGCGAAGCATCAATGAGTGGTCGCATGCATTCAAGCTGCTGAAGAAATAGCCAGAGTCTCAATCCAATTCAAAACGGATCTCAAACTTCCGTGCGGCTGCGGTAGGCAAGGCGTCTTCCGCTATGATGGAGCCGCAATGGCAAGCACACAGGATTTTCGCGGCAAATGGGCACTGGTCACCGGGGCCAGCTCGGGTATTGGCGTGGCGCTGGCGCGGGAGTTGGCAGCCCACGGGGCAAAACTCATCCTCACCGCACGGCGCAAGGAGCGGCTTGAATCTCTGGCCGCGGAACTCACCGCAAAAGGTACAGAGGTTCGCGTAATTCCGGCGAACCTCATTGATCCCGCCGCGCCCCTGGAAATATGGGACGCCACGGAAGGCGCCGGACTCGAAGTAGACATTCTGGTCAACAACGCCGGGCTGGGCCAGTACGGCGCCTTCTGCGAAAGCCCCGCCGAGCAGGAGCTGAGCCAGGTGCGCGTCAACTGCGAGGCGGTGGTGCGGCTGTCGCGGCTCTTCCTCCCGCGCATGGTGGAGCGTGGTCGCGGCTGGGTGCTGGTGCTGGCTTCTACAGCCAGCTTCCAGCCGGTACCCTATCTTTCTACCTATGCGGCTACCAAAGCCTTCGACCGCTTCTTTGCGCTGGGAATCGCGGCGGAGGTAGCCCGCTTCGGCGTCAAGGTTACTGCGCTTTGTCCTGGGCCCACCGAGAGCGAGTTCTTCGATGTTGCTCGTGCCGGCGCGTTCAAAGGCCGCGGGGTGCAGCCGACGGCAGACGTGGCGCGTCTGGCAGTCGAGGCACTGGCGCGGGGCCAGCGCACTATCGTTCCCTACTTCGGCGGACGATTCACGGCCTTTCTCGTACGCTTTCTCCCCGTCGGTCTCCTCACGCGCCTGATTGAAAAAGCCGCACGGCCTCCGGTGAGTCCCGCCTGAGATCACTTGCGGTACGGCGACGCTGGGAAGAGAATGGCGGGGGAAAGGATTTCATCACATGCGACTCCGCTTTCGTACGATAGGCTTACTACTTGTTACTGGATTGATCGGTGTCTCGTTCGGTTGGGCACAGGCCAGGAAGATTCCCAAACATGGACCGGCAGTGGTCTTATTCGATGGACGGGACTTAAACCAGTTTGACTCGTTTTTGCGCAACGACGGGCTCAACGCTGACCCCAGCCACGTCTTCCAGGTTGAGAAGGGCCAGATTCACATCTCGGGCACGCAGTTCGGCTACCTGATCACCAAGCAGGAATACAAGAACTACTATCTGCGTGCCGAGTTCAAGTGGGGTGAAGGCACCTTCGCTCCGCGCCAGGGCCAGGCGCGCGACAGCGGCATTCTCTACAACATTCAGGGGCCGAACAAGGTGTGGCCGCAGTCGATTGAGTTCCAAATCAACGAGGGCTGCACGGGCGACGTTTGGGTCACCGACGGTGCGGCTCTTACTGGCAAGAACGGGACGCACGTGGCCGGACCGGCCGGCGGCGGATTGAAGATCGACCGCTTCAACAAAGGCGAAGTCAAAAATGAAGTGGGCTTTCGCGACCCTACCAACGAGTTGGAGAAGCCGCACGGCGAGTGGAATGTGGTGGAGCTGGTCAACCGCGATGGGCACGTGTGGTATTACGTGAACGGCAAGCTGGCCAATGAGGGCACCGATGCGTTTCCGGCCAGCGGAAAGATTCTCGTCCAGTCGGAAGGCGCCGAAGTCTTCTTCCGCAATATCAAGCTATACCCGCTAAAATAGGGGCCGCCGCATAGGAGGTCTGCCATGAAGATCAGTCTGCGAGTTGCGTCTGTTCTGCTCGCCTCTGCCGCATTGAGCCTCATTGCCTTGTCCCAGCCCGAGCACAAGACCACCCCCGGCGCCGGCCCCGCGGGGGTTGCGCAGACCACCTTTTTCGTACACCGCCTGGGCACTGACCACGCCGAGGGAGTCACCACGCTGGACATGAACGGCGACGGCTACCCCGACATTCTCAGCGGCGCTTACTGGTATGAGAATCCCGGCCCCAAAGGCGGCGAGTGGAAGCGCCATCAGTACCGGACGGCAGGCACGATGGGCGAATTCGTCTCCGATTGCGGCGAATGGACAATCGACGTGAACCACGACGGAGCGCCGGACGTGGTGACGGCTGGCTGGATGACTAACGGCATCTGGTGGTACGAGAACCCCAATAAACTGGGCGCGGAGTGGAAGCGGCACTTCATAACCAACAGCTATGACACCGAAGGCGGCTGGATGGCCGACATCAACGGTGACGGCAAGCCTGACCTGATTTTTGCCCACTACAATCACTCGGGAGTCCTCTGGATTGATTTCTCCGGCCCTACGCCCAAGGTGCACAAGGTCGGCGGCCGCGAGCAGGACGGGCACGGCATCGGCGTGGCCGACGTGGACAGCGACGGCAAGGCCGACATCCTTACCCCGAACGGCTGGTTTCGCCAGATCGACGCCGACAAGGACGAATGGGAGTGGCATGCGGACTGGCAGATGGGCGACGCGGGTTTTCCCATCATCGGCTACGACGTGAACGGAGACGGCAAGACCGACATCATCTATAGCCATGGCCACAGTTACGGAATCTATTGGCTCGAACATCAGGGCGAGGCCGACAGCCACGTCTGGGTCAAGCACACCATCGATGAAAGCTTCTCCCAGGTGCATGCACTGGACCTTGTGGATCTGGACGATGACGGCCAGATGGAACTGCTGGCCGGCAAGCGCTACCGCGGTCACAACGGCAATGACCCCGGCTCCTACGATCCGCTGGTCGTCTACTACTACAAAATCGACCGCAAGACGGGCACATTCACCCGCTATCCCATTTCGGTCAATGGCACGGCGGCCGCCGGCACGCAGTTCGTTGTTCAAGACATGGATGGGGACGGAGATAAAGACATCGTCACCGCCGGAAAGACCGGCGTGCACTTCTTTGAGAACCTGACCATCGATAAAGTGCCCAGGGAGCAGCGTGAAAAAGAAATTCTGCTCGACAAAAACTGGCCCTTCCCCGACGAGGGACCCGAGGTGAAGCAGGAAGAGGAGCCGAAGCAGTAGAACCCGGCTCTCGCAACCCGAGAAAGATCTAGATGATGGGGCGTAGCCAAGTCCTGGATCGGCATTCTCGCCGGGGCGGCCCCGGGCGCACGTCGCTGTTGCTTAAAACAGTTCGAAGAGTGCAACCTTTTTCCGCTGTTTGCTTCTAATCTTGTAATAAGCAGAGGCTTCCCCGAATTATGACCCTTCCACGAAAGGTACCCACTCCTTTTTGATGGTCCTTACGGACCCCTTCCCTCGACCCCTTCAGGACCCCCCACCCAAAAACGCCTCTCGAGCGGGCCTGCCGGAAGGCAGGCCCACTAGCTCACCCTTCCGCAGTCGACCGCCTTTCGTCCCGTTACAATCAACCTGTGAAGCGGTCACAATTTTCCTCAAATGTGCCGGCCAGCTCGAATCTGCAGGCAATCGACTCCCTTTTTGAGACTGGAGGCCTGACGCGCAGCCGCCGCACCAGTCCTGCGGGCATCACGCGTCAGTTGCGCTCCGACCCTGCGCTCCCTGAGGAGCTCCTGGTTACGGCGCCGGCGCCCCAGTTGGCTGCCAATGGTGTGGAGTGGCTGGCGGTTCCCGGCTGGCAGCGAATGGGGTGGCTTTGGCACGGTTTCAGCACCCGTCGCGGCGGCGTCAGCAAGGCCTATTCCACTGAAGGAGCTCCCGGCGAGCTGAATCTGGGGTTTACGGCCCAGGATGAGCGCGAATCCGTGGTCCGCAATCGCTGCCTGCTGGCCGAAGCGGTCACTGGAGATGCTTCCACTCCGCTGGTCACATTACGCCAGATACATTCCAATCTCGTCGTGATTGCCGGCGTAGCCGAAGCCTCCCGTGACAGGTCTTCGTCGCTGGGGTGGAAGGGAGACGCTCTGATGACAGCCGAGCCCGGTCTGCTGCTTGCCATCCAGACCGCCGACTGCATCCCCGTCCTGGTGGCTGACCGCAAAGGCCGCGCTGTGGCTGCCTTCCATGCGGGCTGGCGGGGAACCGTCAAGCGCATTGTGGAATCAGGCGTGGGCCGCATGCGCCTCGAATTTGGCTCCCGGCCTGAGAACCTGGTAGCAGCCATCGGCCCCGGTATCGGCGCCTGCTGCTACGCCGTGGGCGAAGAGGTGCTCTCCGCCTTCGAGTCTCAATTCAGCTACGCCCGCGAACTTTTCCACGACGTGTACGACTCCGACGCGGTGCGCGCCAAATACCCCATGCTTTTTCTCACCCAGCGTGCGCCCGGCCACTCGCCCATCGGCCCCAGCCCGCACCTGGACCTGATGGAGGCCAATCGCCGCCAGCTGCTGGATGCGGGCATCAAGCCACGCGCGATCAAGGTAGTAGGGGGCTGCACAAGCTGCCAGCCGGAGTTGTTTTTCTCGCATCGCGCGTCGCGCGGTCATGCTGGGCGCATGATGAGCGTAATCGGCATCCGGCCGCGATGAGCCCGCTGCCATTCGTCCCGCACGCCCGCACCGCCGGGAGGCAAACGGCACAACATCCCTAGCTGGCCTCGACTGGGGGTGTCGGCAGCGGACCGCCTATTGCACAATGGTGCAGCTACGAAGCGCTTATCGCCTCGCCGGGGTTCACCAAGTCGCGTAGTTCCTTTGAAGGCTTGAAGTAGGGTACGCGCTTGGCTGGCACTTCCACACGTTCTCCGGTCTTGGGGTTCCGGCCAATGCGGGGATTACGTTGGCGGATGCGAAAAGAGCCGAAGCCGCGAATCTCGATCTTGTCGCCGCTCTGCAGCGCTGAAATCACCGAATCGAAGACGGTTTCCACAATTACTTCACCGTCGCGGCGCGTCAGGTCACCCAGCCGGGTGACCTTTTCCACCAGATCTGCCTTGGTCATATCCTCTAGGCCTCCGCTCACAGCATAAACGCATTCGCCCCAAATGACTGAAAAAAAAGCGTTCCCCTGTGGGAATTGAGCCTTTTACATCAGCGGCTTGGAGGCATGGTAGACGATCTGGCCGGGCGGCTGGGTCAAAGTCCTCCGGCCGGGTTATGATGTGCAGAGTCTTTCCCCTGCAATCAAGCTCATCCGGGAGGCCCGGGGAGGGAGCATAGCCGTGCCGCACTATCCGAAGTACAGCATCGTGATTCCGGCCTTCAACGAAGGTGCGCGCATTCCCGCCACGCTCCAGTCGGTGGTCACCTGCATCCGCGCAAATGCGTGGTCTGCTGAGGTCATCGTGGTCAACGACGGCTCGACCGACGCAACGGCCAAGGTGGTGCGCGACTTTGCCCGCCAGGCGCCCGAGGTACGGTTGGTTGAGAACCCCGGCAACCGCGGCAAGGGCTACAGCGTGCGCTCCGGCATCTTGCAGGCCTCAGGCGACGTGGTCATGTTCACTGACTCCGATCTGTCCGCGCCCATTGAGGAAGCCGAGCGCCTGTTTGCAGCCATCGCCGCCGGCGCCGACATCGCCATCGGCTCCCGCTGGCTCGAGCGAGGCCGCCAGACCCACCGCCAGCCGCTTTATCGCCAGTTCTTCGGCCGCTGCTTCAACGCCGTCACCCGCGCCGTCATGGGCCTTCACTTTGCCGATACGCAGTGCGGATTCAAGGCCTTTACCCGCGCCGCGGCCCAGACCGTCTTCCAACTTCAGACTATCGAACGCTGGGGCTTTGACCCCGAAATTCTATTTATTGCGCTCAAGCGCGGATTCACGGTGGTAGAGGTTCCGGTTAGCTGGGCTCACGACGAGCGCACTCGTATGAGCTATCTGAAAGACGGCATGCAGATGCTGAAAGAGCTGGCCATCATCCGCTGGAACGCCCTCACCGGCCACTACAGCCGGCAGATTAAAGCCGCCCTGCGCACCGGGGAAACGCGCTAGAACACATCGGGCCTGCTTACGCCGTGGCCGTCTTGGCCACAGCCTGCAATCCCCGTGCCTCAATCTCGAACTCGCGAATCTTGTACTTCTGAATCTTGCCTGAAAGCGTGGCCGGAAAGTCGTCTACAAACCGCACATGCTCGGGGATCTTGTAGTAAGCGATCTGGCTCTGGCAGAAGACGCGAATCTCCTCTTCGGTGGCTTCCTGGCCGGGTCGCAGGCGCACCCAGGCCACCACTATCTCGCCCAGCCGCGCATTGGGAATGCCCACTACCTGCACCTCGCCCACTTTGGGGTGGGTGTAAAGGAACTCCTCCACCTCCCGGGGATAGATGTTCTCGCCGCCACGGATAATCACGTCGCGCGATCGGCCGGTAAGGTGGATGCAGCCGTCCTGCCGCATGATGCCCAGGTCGCCCGTCCGCAGCCAGCCGTCCGGCTGGATCACCTGTGCGGTGCCCTCCGGATCGCCATCGTAGCCCTTCATCACCGCGTAGCCGCGAGCGCAGATCTCGCCCTGCTCGCCGAAGGGAAGCATTTCGCCGGTCACTCTTGAGATCACGCAAATCTCCGTCTGCGGCATGGCGCGTCCCACCGTGTTGACGCGAATCTCAATTGAGTCGCCTGCGTCGCTCATCGTCACCACCGGCGAAGTCTCGGTCTGCCCGTAGGCAATCACCAACTCGCCGATGTGCATCTCGTTCAGTACCCGCTTCATCAGCTCCACCGGGCACGGCGCTCCGCTCATCATGCCCGTGCGCAGGCTGGTCAGGTCGAAGCCGGCAAAGTCCGGCAGCCCGAACTCCGCCACATACATGGCCGGCACGCCGTAGACCGAGGTGGCCTTTTCATCGTGCACCGCCTGCAGGGTCGCGCGCGCGTCAAAAGTCCAGTTGGGCAGCAGGATGGCCGCGCCCGAATTAACCGCGCTCATAGTGCCGATAACGCAGCCATAGCAGTGAAAGAGCGGCACCGGCACAACAATCCGGTCCTGCTCTGTGTAGTGGAATCCCTGGGCCAGAAACTGTCCGTTGTTCACCACGTTGTGGTGGCTCAGCAGTACGCCTTTGGGCAGGCCGGTCGTGCCGCTGGTGTACTGGATGTTGGCTACATCGTCGACGTCCACGTGGTCCGGCAGCCGGCCCTCGGCGTCGAGCAGCGCCGTCCAATCGGGAGAGTCGAAGTAGATGGTGTGCTCCAGCGCGAGCGTCTGCCCATGCCGCGCACGACCCAGGATCTCCTCATAATCGGCGCGCTTATCCGTGTGCCACAGAAACATGGCCTTCATCTGTGACCGGTTCAGCGTGTACCCCAGCTCATGCGAGCGGTAGGCCGGGTTCACGTTCACCAATGCGGCTCCGGCGCGCGCGCAGCCCATGTGCAGCATGATCCACTCAATGCAGTTGGTGGACCACAGCCCCACGCGATCGCCCCGTCGGATGCCCAGCGCCCACAGTCCGCGCGCCACGCGATCGGCCGCCAGGCTCAACTCGCCCCAGGTCATCCGCCGCGACTGGTGGCGCGAGGCCACCGCCAGGCGGTCGGGGAAGCGGCTGGCAGTCCGATGCAGCAGGTCGCCAATGGTCAGCTCCAGCAGGGGATGGCGGGAACCGCAAGTGTAACTCAGTGTGGAAAGCATCTCTTCAACAGGCATATTCCAGGCATTTGAAACAACGAGTCGAAGTTTACACCTCCGCTCCCATGTGCGAAGTGTGATCCAGCCCACAGCGCGAAGAGCCTTGCCTGGTCGAATGTGGGATGAACTGCTCCAGGCCGGAGAAGAAGGGGATGGCAGAAGCGCAGATTCCTGCTGCTAAGTCCGTGTATTTTCAACGCCGGACCCCCAAGGAGCCGGTTCGGTGAGAGAAAGAGGGGATTTCTATGTCCAATACGCGTCGGGAATTCTTGCAGACCAGTGCGGCTCTGGCGGTAGGGCTGATGGGTGGTGCGGCAACGGAGTTGAGGGGGGAGCCCGCCTTGGCGGCCCAGACCCCGGCCACCACCGGATCCGGCAGTGTTGCCCAGGTCCAGGTGCCAAGGATGAAATTCGGCAGCGTTGAAATCAGCCGCCTGGTCCTGGGTAGCAACCAGTTCCATGGATTCGCACACTACAACGCCAACTTCGGCAAAGCAATGACTGATTGGTACACGCCAGACAAAATCTGCGAAGTGCTGCACCGCGCCAACAGCTATGGCATCAACGCATTCAACTACCTTAACTGGGCGGGCGCACCGGAGTATCTGGCGCGCTTCCAGGCCGAAGGCGGCAAGATGCACCTGATTGCCCAGGTGACGGCTCACGACGACGCGGCCTCCATGGTCAAGAACCTGAAGCCGCTGGCTCTGCAAAGGCAGGGCGAAGTTGTCGATGTGGAATTCCGCAATGGCACCATGGATACCGTCAAGGAGTGGTGTAAACAAGTGCGGGATATGGGCGTGCTGGTGGGCGTCGGCACCCACAAGCCGGAAGTGATCGAGTACGTAGAGGAGAAGGGATGGGACGTGGACTTCTATTCCGGCTGCGTCTACAACCGTACCCGGACCGAGGCGGAGTGGAAGCAGCTTTTCCATGGCGAGATGCTTGAAATGCCCCACGATATCTACCTGCGCAGCGATCCGGAGCGCATGTACAAGGTAATGCGGCAAACCACAAAGCCCTGCTTTGCCTTCAAGATTCTGGCTGCCGGGCGCATCGACGACCCGGCCGTCGAGGAGGCATTCCGCACCGCGTATGCAAGCATCAAGCCCATCGATGGTGTGTATGTGGGAATGTTCCCCAAGCGCAAGGATGAAGTTAAGGAGAACGCCGAAATCGTTCACCGCATCCTGACCACCGCCTGAAGCGGCGACTCGGTGCTAGCGTTTTACCCGCCACGGCGGACCTCTTCGTCGTGGCGGATTATCTTTGGGTTCAAACTAAGCTCTGCGGCATTTGCTTACCGCCGCGTCGACTCCCATTGTCCCGTTTCGCCCGAGCGAAACAAGGCTTCGATCACCGCCATATTCCGGATAGCTTCTTCCAGCGGAACGGGCACTTCCGTGCCATCCAAAACGGCCTTGGAGAAGGCGTCTCCCTGCAGTGTGTATTGGTCGCACACAGGGAAAGTCTCTGTGACCGTGCCGCCGCCAAACAGGTCGCCGTCCTGGTCGATGAACAGCCGCGTCGGACGGTCCTTGGGCGCATTGAAGGGAATCTCGATCTCGATGCGTCCCTGCGTGCCCAGAAAGCTGACGCGCTGGTACGGGATCAGTTGCGTGCTACACGTGAAGACCGCCTGGCCGCCGGGGAAATCGAGAATTGCAGAAGTCAGCCGGTCGGTTTGCATCTCCGGGTCGCGATTAATCAGGGCCACCACTCGCGTCGGTTCCTGCGCAAATCCATAGCGTGACGCCTGGATCATGTAGCAGCCGATGTCGTAGAGAGCGCCCCCACCGTATTCCACATGGTTGCGAATATTGTTCGGGTCGGCGTTGAAGTAGCTGAACGCGCCGATTACAGAACGGAGTTGTCCGATACGGCCCGCGTCAAGCAGCTCTCGCAGCCGCAGCCACTGCGGATGACTGCGGATCATGAATGCTTCGCCGATCTTGACACCGGTGCGCGCACGCACGGCGAGCAGAGTTTCAGCCTCCGCTACAGTCAGGCTGAGCGGCTTCTCGCAAAGCACGTGCTTGCCCGCTTCAGCCGCCTTAATGGTCCACGGCACGTGCAGGTGGTTGGGCAGGGGGATGTAAACGGCGTCGATTGCCGGGTCGGCGAGCAGCTCTTCATACGATCCGTACGCGGTGGCGATGCCCAGAGCTTTGGCTGCTTCCTGGGCCCTGGCCAGATCGCGCGAAGCGATGGCAGTCACACTGGTGTGCTGGCCCTGCAGCATGCCCGGCAGAACCTTCTTGAGGCCGATGTTGGCGGTACTGAGAACTCCCCAGCGAATCTTCTTCGACATGAGAGCAATCATAATCGCCGCAGCTTCCCATGCGATGCGGAACCTGTGTCGGGCATCAGTCTCGCTCCGCCCAGCGCGAGATGGACCAGCGCCTCGCTACCCATCGCGGAGTTAGACTTTGTGAGGCGCGGCCATCATGCAATGCTGGACGTGTCCGAGCCCAGGGAGGGCCGCCATGCCAGTCAAGACCATCATCGAGCCATTCCGGATCAAGAGTGTTGAGCCGATTCGCTGGACCACCCGCGAACAACGCGTGAAGCTGCTGCAGGCCGCGCATTACAACCTGTTCCTGCTGCCTGCAGACGACGTTCTGATTGATCTGCTCACTGACTCGGGCACCGGAGCCATGTCTACGCACCAATGGGCCGCCATCATGGAAGGCGACGAGAGTTATGCGGGCAGCCGCAGCTTTGACCGTTTCCGCAACTCCATTCAGGACATCTTCGGCTACAAGCATGTGATTCCCACCCACCAGGGACGTGCTGCCGAACGCATCCTGTTCGGGGTGGCCTGTAAAAAGGGCGACATCGTTCCTAACAACACCCATTTCGACACCACCCGCGCCAACGTGGAGTTTGTCGGCGCCGAGGCCGTCGATCTGGTGATCGCCGAAGGCCGCCAACCTGCCTTGCAACACCCATTCAAAGGCAATATGGACGTCGCGGCGCTGGAAGCTCTCATCGACCAAGTGGGCCGTGAACGCATTCCGCTGGTGATGCTCACGGTCACCAACAACTCCGGCGGCGGCCAGCCCGTTTCCATGGAAAACGTGCGCCAGGTAAGTGCGGTGTGCAAACGCCACCGTATCCCCCTCTACTTCGATGCCTGCCGCTTTGCAGAAAATGCATGGTTCATCAAGCTGCGCGAGAAGGGATACGAGAATAAAACGCCCAAAGAGATTGCGCAGGAAATGTTTGGCTACGGAGACGGGTGCACCATGTCGGCCAAGAAGGACGGCATGGCCAATATCGGCGGTTTTCTCTGCACCAATGACGATCTCCTTGCACAACAGGAAAAGGACCTGCTGATTCTCACCGAGGGCTATCCCACCTATGGCGGTTTGGCCGGCCGCGATCTCGAGGCCATTGCCGTAGGACTGCAGGAGGCGCTGGAAGAGGACTACCTGCGCTACCGCATTGCCTCCACCGCGTATCTTGGCAATCACATTGCAGCGGAAGGAGTGCCGATCGTTCAGCCGCCGGGCGGGCATGCCATCTATCTTGACGCCCGTGCATTCTTGCCGCACATCCCCACAGATCAGTTTCCCGGGGTCGCGCTGGCTGCGGAGCTTTACCTCGAAGGCGGTGTTCGCTCCGTCGAAATCGGCACCCTGATGTTTGCCGCCGCTGCGCAGATGGACCTTGTGCGCCTGGCCATTCCCCGCCGCGTCTACACGCAGAGCCACATTGACTATCTGGTCGAAGTGATTTTACAGGTCTGGAAGAACCGCGAAAAGCTCAAAGGCATGCGCCTGACCTACGAAGCGCCGTTCCTGCGCCACTTTACCGCGCGCCTCGAGCCCATGGAATAGGGAGTTGCCTTACCTGCCGGGCTGGACACGACCTGCCCTCTAACTGATTAAATGAAACCAATGACAACCCCAACTCTGCTCGTCCTGGCGGCCGGCATCGGCAGCCGGTACGGCGGTTTGAAGCAAATTGATCCTGTAGGCCCTGGTGGCGAAACCATCATCGACTACTCCGTCTACGATGCCCTCCGCGCGGGATTTGGCAAGCTTGTTTTCGTTATCCGCAAGGACATTGAACAGGCCTTCCGAGAGATCGTCGGCGCGCGCTTTGAAAAACGCATCGCGGTCGAATATGTGTTTCAGGAACTCGACGCTCTTCCGCCGGGGTTCCATGTGCCGGCCGGCCGAACCAGACCCTGGGGCACAACCCACGCGATACTGGTCGCCGGCAGCGCCATTCATGAACCCTTTGCCGTCATCAACGCCGACGACTTTTACGGTGCTCAGGGTTTTCGCCTGCTGGCGCAACATTTGCAGTCCGGCACCGACGACTACGCGATGGTCGGATTTGTATTGCGCAACACCCTCTCCGAGTTCGGCACGGTGGCCCGGGGAGTGAGCCGGGTCGATAGCAGCGGCTTTCTCGAGAGCGTTGTTGAATTATTAAAGGTCGAGCGAGACGGCGTGCATGCCAAGAACACCGATCCGGCCGGCGAGGTGACCCATCTCACGGGGGACGAAGTGGTTTCGATGAATATGTGGGGATTCACTCCCCGGATATTTGAACAGCTGCGGGAAGACTTTCAGAAGTTTCTGGAGCACAGTGGCTCGGATCTGCGGGCAGAGTGCTTCATACCCCACACGGTCACTCATTACATTTCTGCAGGACGTGCCCGGGTCAAGGTTCTGCCTACCAATGATTCCTGGTTTGGCGTTACCTACCGGGAGGACCACCCACGCGTCGTCGCAAGCGTACGCGGCCTTATCCAGTCCGGTTATTATCCAGAGAGACTCTGGATATGAATAAAGACCACAATGTTGGCGCCGCCGCACGCCAGTTTCAGATATGCGGCGAATTCTGCAACGCTATGCCCTATGGCAGCGGCCACATTAACGACACCTACCGCGCTGAGTTCCGCCATGCCGGGGTGTCCGCGCACTACATCCTGCAGCGCATTAATTCCAATATCTTCAAGAACCCTGCCGCGGTCATGGAAAACATCCAGCGCGTTACAGACCATCTGGCCGCGCAGGTGGCGGGTGAGCCGGACAGTCGGCGGCGCGTGCTCTCACTCATTCCCACGCGGGACGGGCGCTCCTGGCATGTGGATGCGGAGGCCGGCCATTGGCGCGCCTATCATTTCATTGACAATGCCCGCACCTATGATGCCGTCGAGTCCACGGAACAGGCGTTTCAGGCGGGCAAGGCTTTCGGGCATTTCCAGAGGCTGCTCGTTGGCCTGCCCACGCCGCGTTTGCACGATACGATCCCGGATTTTCACCACACGCCGAAGCGATTTGCTGCTTTGCAGCAGGCCATCGCCGCGGACGTGGCAGGCCGCGCAATCCTTGCAAAACCGGAAATTGAATTCGCCCTCGCCCGTCAATCCATCACCGGCGTCCTGCTCGACGCAAACCTGCCGGAGCGTGTCACCCACAACGACACCAAGTTCAACAACGTCATGCTCGATGACGCTTCCGGCGAAGGGATCTGCGTGATTGACCTCGACACGGTGATGCCCGGACTGGTGGCTTACGACTTCGGCGACATGGTGCGCACCACGACCAGTTCCACCAGGGAAGACGAGCAGGATCTGTCCAAGGTGACCATGCAGTTTCCCATGTTCGAGGCGCTGGCGCGCGGTTATCTCGCCTCGGCCGGCGGTTTCCTCACCAAAGAGGAAAAGCAATATCTTGCCTTCGCGGGCAAATTGATCACCTTCGAGATTGGCATCCGGTTTCTCACGGATTATTTGGCCGGCGACACGTACTTCAAGGTGCATCGCGAAGGACACAATCTTGACCGCTGCCGAACGCAATTCAAACTGATCGAATCCATCGAACAGCAGGAAGAGAAAATGAAGTGTCTGGTCGAATCCATTTGAGACCGGCCAGGTGATCGGCTCTGTAGACTTCAGCGCGCACTCTCCCAGGTGGAATTTCGTTTATTAGGCGCCGTGACCGTTCATTTTTTGCGCAACTTCCTTCGTTTCAATCTGAATGCGCGGCTCTAGTCTTGCCAGTCGTTCTCTCCGATTGGATTGGTTTTTCACAGGATGAAAATGCTCCTTTGGGGCTCCCTCAAGCTCGCCTATACTAATGTCATGCCTCGCGGCTTCCCCGCGCCACACTCACATTGACCGGCACATCGAAGATCCAGTAATCCCGATTTAGAAGCCTTTCATTGGCCAGGCACGCGCATTTTTCCTCTTCCCGCTCGTAACGCCGACTCGAATACTGATCGGGAATTCCGATTCTCTTGTTCCGTCAGCCAAAGGAGAAAGGCATGTCACAGCACCAGACTCCGCCGAAGGATCTGCCAGAGGCTCCGTCTACCGCTTTAACCCCTGCCGGTATCACCCGTCGCGGATTCCTCAAGGGCGCGGGCATCACCGCCGCCGGAACCGCGCTCATTGAAGGCGTCCAGGTATTTCAGCGCGAGGCCGTCGCCGCCGCTCCCCAGAATGTGAAGGAATTCGGCCCTGAGCCCTTTCCAGTCACATTGCAGATCAACGGCAAGGCGCACGCTCTCCAGATCGAGCCGCGCACCACGCTCGCCGAGGCTCTGCGCATCCAGCTCAACATGACCGGCACCAAGGTGAGCTGCGACCGCGGCGTCTGTTCCAGTTGCACCGTCTGGCTCGACAAGATGCCCGTGAACAGCTGCATGACACTGGCCATCGATGCGGTTGGCCATCACGTCACCACCATCGAAGGCATCTCTGCCGCGGACGAGATGCATCCGGTACAGGCCGCCTTCGTACGCCATGACGCATTGCAGTGCGGCTTCTGCACTCCAGGCATGGTCATGAGCTGTGCGGCCCTGCTTGAGAAGAATCCTCATCCCACTGAAGCCGATGTGCGCTACGCCGTCTCTGGCAATCTTTGCCGCTGCGGCACCTACCCCAAGGTTTTTGCGGCCACGCTCGACGCGGCGGGCCAGCTCGCAAGCAAGGCGTAGGAGAGAATTTCATGGCGACCCATACCCCGCATTCGCTTCCCGATGCCCCCCTCAGCGCCGCTACAGAAGCCGCTGCTGCCACCAAAATCGTCTCCATGCCGATTGGCATTCCCGGCTACACTCTGCACGAGGAACAGCGCACCGTTCCTGCTTCCGAGCCGCCCGTTCTGCCCGTCAACAGCGATCTCAACTTCATCGGCAAATCGCTCCCGCGCTGGGACGGCCGTGCCAAGGTTACCGGCAGCGCTCGATACACCGCCGACGTGCAGTTGCCTGGTATGCTCTACGCCTGCTTTGTCAATTCCTCGCTCCCTCACGCCCGGGTTCTTTCCGTTGACACCACCGCCGCTGAAAGCCATCCCGGAGTGAAAGGGGTGCACGTTATCGAGCAGGTTTTTGGCAATGCCGTGTTGCGCGATCCTTCGCTGGAGCGCTCGAAGTTGCCCATCGTTCGCTACGCTGGACAGCCGATCGCCGCTGTAGCCGCTGTCTCGCCCCAGGCGGCCGAGGAGGCTGCGGCAAAGGTCAAAGTGAAGTATGAACCGTTGCCTTTCGTTGTAGATGCCGACCTGGCTCGCGAACCCAATGCACCCCTCGTCTTTCCCGGTGCGGCCGATCAGGCTGGAACTGCGGGCGGAGGAGGGAGCGAAGGCGGCATCCCCCAGACGGGAAATGTCCACGGACCGGCGGTGCGCAAACAAGGCGATGCCGAACAGGGATTCAAGGACGCCGACGTGATCGTGGATGCCCGCTACACCACCCAGGTGCAAACCCACTCCGCGCTCGAGACCCACGGCGTGGTCGCTGACTGGAAGCCCGATCTGCTCACCGTGTATGCCTCCACCCAGGGGACCGCCAGCGTCCGCGAAGAACTTGCCGGCTACTTCAAGATTCCCAAATCCCAGGTGCGCGTCATTACCGAGTACATGGGCGGCGGTTTCGGCGCCAAGTTTGGTGCGGGCAATCCAGGCGTGGTTGCGGCCACGCTTTCGCGCAAGACCGGAGCCCCGGTTCGCCTCATGCTCGACCGTGAGGAGGAGCATCTGTCGGTCGGCAATCGTCCCAGCTCCGACCAGCGCCTGCGCATCGGCGCAAAGAAGGACGGAACCATTACCGCGATTCAGCTCATCAGCTTTGGTACCGCCGGGTGCGGCACCGGCGCGGGCTGTGCCGGCCCTGCCACCAATCTGTACAAGTGGGCCACTCTGCACGTCGAGGAAAACGACGTCTTCATCAACGCAGGCCCGGCAGCGGCATTTCGTGCTCCCGGCCATCCCCAGGGAGCCTTCGCTCTGGAGCAATCCATTGACGAACTGGCGGCCCGCCTCAACATGGAGCCCCTCGACCTGCGCGATCGCATCGATGAAAATCCGGTTCGCCGCGTGCAGCGCAAGATTATTCGCGAAAGTGCCATCTGGAAGTCCCGCAATCCCCGGCCCAACGCCGACCCCGGTCCCATTAAGCGCGGCGTCGGCCTCTCCCAATCCATCTGGTACCGTCACCTCACCATGAACTGCGGCGCAGAGGTACGCGTTCACAAGGACGGCTCCGTTGAAGTCCTCTCTGCCGTGCAGGATATCGGCAGCGGAATCAAGACCGTTCTGGCGCAGATTCTCGCCGAGCAGTTTGGCGTGGAGGCGGCCAAAATCTCCGTCAAAATCGGCGACACCAATTATCCCGTGGGCCCCAACTCCGGCGGCAGCGTGACCACCGCGTCTCTCACCCCCGCGGTGCGCGACGCGGCTTGGCAGGCCGCACGAAAATTCCTCGCCAGTGTAGCTCCGGCTTTGGGCGCGATGCCATCCGACCTCACCCTGAGCGGAGGCATGGTGCGCAGTGCGTCCGGCAAATTTCAGCCCCTTGCCTTCCGCGCAGCCGCTGCCAAAATGAATGTCGATGAAGTTTCCGCCCAGGCCAAGCGCATTCCCGACTACGACCCCAAGAAGTACGACACCTATGGCGGAATCGATGTCGCCGAGGTCGCGGTCGATACCGAGGCCGGCCGCATCCACGTGAAACATGTCCTTTCCGTACACGATTGCGGCCGTCCCATCAACCCCGCCCAGGTCATCAGTCAGATTAACGGCGGCGTCATTCAAGGCATCTCGTACACCCTTTTCGAACACCGTCTCCTCGATCCCAACTATGGCCTGATGGTCAATGCCAATCTCGACAAGTACAAGATCGCCGGCTCGTATGAAGTGCCCCAGGTCGAGGTCCAGCTTACGGAGTCCTACATTGGCCAAAGCTCGACCGATGCGTCGGGTATTGGCGAGGCCGCCGGCATCATCTCCGTCGGGGCGGCTATCGGCAACGCCTTTCACAACGCCACGGGCGTCCGCATCCGCCAGTTGCCCATGACGCCTGCCGTCGTGCTCGCAGCCCTCAACCAGCCCCAACCGTCGATGGAGTCCCTATGAATTCCTTCGCTCTTGCCGATTGCTCCACCGTCGAGGCCGCGCTCTCTCAGCTCAAAGATGGCGCAGTCGTGAAAGCCGGCGGTGTCGATCTTCTTGACCGCATGAAGAACGGCACCGACACGCCGGCGCGTCTGGTCAACATTCGTAACATTGCTGCGCTGCGCGGCATTCATCCCACTGACCAGGGTCTGACCATTGGCGCTTTGACCACCCTTGCTGAAGTTGCCGACGACCCAACCATCCGGTCGCAATATACGCTGCTGGCCGATGCCTGCGGCCACGCCGCCACACCGCACATTCGCAACATGGCCACTCTTGGCGGCAATCTGCTCCAGCAATTGCAGTGTTGGTACTATCGCTCCGCCGACTTCCAATGCCTGCGCAAAGGCAAGGACATCTGCTTCGCTTTCTCCGGCCTCAACCAGTACCACGCCATCATGGATTACGGCGGCTGCCCGTCCGTTGCGCCCTCCTCGGGGGCAGTGGCGCTGCTCGCCCTCGACGCCAGTGTGGAACTCACGTCGGCCGCCAGGGGCAAGCGCACCGTGGCCATCAAGGACTTTTACGTGCAGCCCGACGCCAATCCGCACCGCTTCCACGTGATGGCCGACGATGAGTTGCTCACCGCCATTCATATTCCCAAGCTCGCGCCCGGCACCCGCTCGGCTTATCAGAAATACGGCGAAAAGGAGAGCCACGATTGGGCCATCGCCGACGCCGGCATCCTCCTTGAAATGGACGGCAACATCTGCCGCCGCGCCGTGGTCGCCATGGGTGCGGCTTCGCCCGTGGTGCGCCGCTCCCATGAAGCCGAAGCCGTGCTTACCGGCAAGCCCATCACGCCTGAGACCGCGCGCGCCGCCGGAAAGGCGTCCATGACCAACGCCATGCCGCTCTCGATGAATGGTTACAAGGTGCAGCTTTTTCCTGTCGCCATCTACCGCACGGTCTTGCTGGCTGCCGGACAAATGGACCGCGACCCAAGTGCCGCCGGTTAACCGCGATACTCGCCCGCGCGGTTGCGCGGCAAACGCAGAAAGGGAGCCCTTATGAGCGCTACCACCGAACGGCCTCCGCAACCCTGCCAGTGCCTGCGTACCAAGAACCCGTATGGCACCACGCCGCAGAATGTCGAGTCCTGGCTTCCCGGGGTCGAAACCACATCGAGCTACTGGTGCCTGCGCACCATGGGCCCCGCAGGCCCCGACGAACACTACGTCCACCTCTCCCGCTGCACACCCTCACGCGCCTGCTATGAGGCGGAAGAGCAGTAGAGCAGCCGGCGCGAGAGCAAGTCCATTCCCGGGCGTAGCCGCTGCCTCGGTGTGCGCCGGCCACAGCGCATACGTCTCGCTTCACTCATCAAGCTGCAGCGCGAGCGGCGCAATCCCACTCTGGGTTGTTGCCTGCGAGCCACTCGTTTGTGCGCGTGGAGCCGTCCAACCTGGTGCTGACGGCAATGAAGAAGGCCGGGGATGGCGACGGGCTCATTCTGCGCTTCTATGAATGGGCGGCCCAGAAGACTGCGGCGCGTATCGAGGTGCCTTCCGGCGCAACCGCCGCATACGTCACCCATCTCATGGAGAAGAACGATGAAGACGCCGCGCAGCGAGGCCTCGTGCATCGCCAGGGCGGAAACATCAACCTTACCGTCGATCCCTTCTCCATCAACACCGTGCGCATCGATTACCGCCAGATAGATCGTAATCGGAGGTAGCACGCGCTAGGTTCAGTTGCGGCGAACTTGTGCTTGCTGTTTGCGCGATCGAGTGCGCCGCCTTGCGCTTCGCGGCCGTAAAGTATACTTCCTCTCGGATCGACCTTCTTGGAGATTCCGCCCTGAATTCAAAGAGATCAGGTTGCTATAACAACATTGCGCGAGGAATTCCAATTGATGTCTACTGATTCAACGCAAGCTTCCTGGCTCGATTCAGCCATTGCTCAGCTTTCAGAGACAAGCGTTACGGTGTTTGGAGACTTTTGTCTGGACGCCTATTGGTTGCTGGATACAGGCGCGGATGAGTTGTCCGTCGAGACAGCATTGCCCGTCAGGCGAGTGCGTAGCCAGCGCTACAGTCTTGGCGGCGCAGGCAATGTTGCCGCCAACCTCGTCGCTCTCGGTGTTCGCCGGGTGCAGGCGGTCGGCGTTGTAGGACCGGACCTCTTTGGCAAGGAAATGCTGCACTTGCTGGACGCCTGCGGAGCCGAAACCCAGCCCGGGATGATCACAGATGAACTCTGGCAGACCATGGTCTATGCCAAGCCATGCCGTGGACAGGAGGAGGAGAGCCGCATCGACTTCGGCGCTTTCAATGCGCTTCAGGAGACGGCGATCGACGCGCTGATTGCAGCCTTGCATCGGGCCTCCGCTGAGAGTGACGCCGTGATTCTCAATCAGCAGGTTCCGGGTGGAGTCAGCAGTACGGCTGTGATCGCTCGAATCAACGAGGTCATCGCGAAACATCCACGCACTCACTTTATTGTTGACGCGCGGCATCGCGCGGAACTCTATCACCAGGCAGCATTGAAAGTGAATGTGAGCGAAGCAAGACGCCTCTTGAATGAGGCAGCAGAAGAACCCCTCTCGATGAAGCAGGTTCGAGAACTTGCCCGCAGCGTCTCACGCGTGACCAGCAAGCCTGCATTCATCACCTGTGCTGATCGCGGAATTGTGGTGGCGAGTGGGGATGCGGTTGAAGAGATTCCTGGGATTCAGGTTCTGGGGAAGACTGATCCGGTGGGAGCCGGCGATACGGTCGTGTCTGCCATCACGGCTGCCCTGGGAAGTGGTCAAAGTCCTTTTGTAGCCGCCAGACTGGCCAATATCGCCGCCACCGTCACCGTGCGCAAACTACAGCAAACAGGAACAGCCACGCCGGCAGAGATGTTGGCCATAGGTCCAGAGCCGGATTATATATATGAACCGGACCTCGCGGATGGTCCACACCTTGCGCGATTCGCCGAGGGAACGGACATTGAGCTGGTAGGAGAACTGCGGGACGACCTGCAGATCCAACACTGCATCTTTGACCATGATGGAACTCTCTCGACCCTGCGAGAGGGTTGGGAGAAGATCATGGAGCCGATGATGGTGCGCGCGATCCTGGGCTCGCACTATGCAACGGCCACATCTGCACTGTTCATGCGCATATCAAGCGAGGTCAGAAGCTTCATCGATGCTACTACCGGCATTCAGACACTGGTCCAGATGAAGGGACTGGTTGACCTCGTAAGGCAGGCCGGCTTTGTATCTGACGAGGAGATCCTCGATGAGCATGGGTACAAACAGATCTTCAATGAAGACCTGTTGAATATGGTGCGAGGGAGATTGAAAAAGCTTGAAGCTGGAGAACTGGCGCCCGCGGATTTCCAGATGAAGAACGCACGAACTCTTGTGGAGGAACTGTACAAGCGTCACGTCAAGCTGTATCTGGCCAGCGGCACAGACGAGGTCGATGCGATTGCCGAAGCCAGGGCACTGGGTTACGCTGACATGTTCGAGGGCAGAATCTTCGGCTCCGTGGGTGACGTCAATATTGAATCCAAGAAGCTGGTTCTGGAGCGCATCATTCGCGAGTACAACCTTGGCGGGCATCAGTTTGCGACCATCGGAGACGGCCCGGTCGAGATGAGAGAAACACGGAAGCGCGGCGGACTCTGTATCGGTGTGGCGAGCGATGAGGTTCGCAGATTCGGCTGGAACCTGGCCAAGCGTGCACGGCTGATCCGCGCCGGAGCCCAGTTGATAGTTCCTGACTTCAGTCAGTTGCCCGCACTGCTGCGGGTGATGAATCTCGCTTAGCGCAGCCGGCAAAGCAGGGAATGGGGGGTGCATAGGAGTGCAGATCGAGAATCCAAAAATCTTCAGCGTTGAAGAGATGCGTGCGGAACGCGACAGGATCGTTGCCCAGGGCAAGACGCTCGTTTTTACAAACGGCTGCTTCGACATCCTTCACCGGGGCCACGTCACTTACCTGACCTTCGCGCGCAATCAGGGCGATGCGCTGGTGGTCGGCTTGAATACGGATGCGTCGGTCAAGGCGAATAAGGGACCGGACCGGCCTATCAACTCTGAACAGGACCGCGCTTTTGTGCTCGGATCATTGCGAGCTGTCGATTACGTTGTTCTGTTTGGCGACGATGAGCCGAAGGAAATCGTTGCCAGGATTCTGCCCCAGGTTCTTGTGAAAGGCAGCGATTGGGCACACTATGTCAGCGGCAGGGAGATCGTGGAGAGTCACGGTGGCAGGGTGGTGCTGGCGGATTTGGTTGAAGGGCGCTCTACGACAAATACGATTCAGCGCATCGTAAAGACCTATGGACAGGGGGGAAATGCCCATGAGTAACATGATCGTCGTCACTGGTGCAGCCGGTTTCATAGGCCGCAATGTGGTAGCGGAATTGAACCTTCGCGGCCGCGATGACCTTTTGCTGGTCGACAATCTGGGCCGCGACGAGAAATGGCGCAATCTCGTCGGGCTCCACTACGAAGATATTATCGAGTCTCAAGATTTTCTTGCCCGCTTGCAGGCCGACACTCTTCCCGGAATTGAAGGCGTAATTCACCTGGGAGCATGCAGTGCGACCACCGAACGCGATGCCGGATTCCTGTTGCGGAACAACTACCACTACACACGAACGCTTTGTGAATGGACCTTGCGGCACAAGGTCCGGTTCATCTACGCCTCAAGCGCGGCCACCTACGGCGACGGCAGCCAGGGCTACGACGACGACCTGGCGGCTTTGGATCGGCTGCAACCGCTCAACATGTATGGCTACTCGAAGCACATGTTCGACCTGTGGGCACACAGGTATGGATTCTTCAACCGTATCGTGGGCTTGAAGTATTTCAACGTCTACGGCCCCTATGAAGATCACAAGGAAGACATGCGCTCGGTGGTGCACAAGTCCTACCAGCAAATCAGGAATACCGGCGTCGTCAAACTGTTCAAGTCCTATCGGCCGGAATACGCAGACGGGGAACAGTTGCGCGATTTCATCTTCGTCAAGGATGCCGTGGCGATGACGCTGTTCTTCCTTGAGAACCGAATCCCAAGCGGGTTGTTCAATTGCGGAACCGGAAAGGCGCGAAGCTGGAAGGACCTGGCAACTGCCGTGTTTTCTGCGCTGGACCTGCCGCCCGTAATTGAGTTCATTGAGATGCCGGAATCGTTGCGAGGAAAGTATCAGTACTTTACCCAGGCCAGGATGGCGAGAATGCGGGCTGCCGGATATGCCCAGCCGTTTACCTCACTCGAAGACGGGGTCAGAAAATATGTGACCGCGTATCTTGACCCGCACGAGGGAATCACTGCCGCCTGACTCAAAAGCGAGCGACGGCCGCGCGGGGACACTTGGCCGACACCGGGGGAGCAACGAGCAGCACGGCGACGGTCACTGGTTTACCGATGAGTAACCCCGCCCCCCATCCCCCTATTCTGTGGGTAAATTCCTTATTTTCATGCGTTTAGGGTAGGGGTTGCGCGGCAAAATATTGATTCTGCAAGAGTTGCCGGCAGAATATAGAAACTAAAAGAGTTAGGCCGCGTTTTTGGGACGCGGCGGATTGTTGGCTTCGCAGATTCAGGAAGACAAGCACTCTTCTGCGCCCGTCCGCGCGCCGGTTCACAACGGGTGGGCCGATTGGCGATGCTTCCCGCTCTTGCCATCGACTTCTCGGCGATCCACTCAAATCCAATTATGCGCCGCGTGTACTTGATTCAATGCAAAAGGGCAGCCATTCTCGGGGTTCGAAGGGAAGAGCATTGCCGGACGGAGTGGCGTAAGAAAGCGCTCGGGCCAGCCAGTGGCGTATAGATGGATGAGCGGTTGATGAGCCGCCGTCAAATCATTCAATTGTAAGGATCTTATGGTGGGCGCTGCAGGATTCGAACCTGCGACTTCCACCGTGTGAAGGTGGCACTCTACCGCTGAGTTAAGCGCCCCTGGGAGGGATGGCGGAAGTCGCGCCAGAGGGGCATCCCATGGGTTAGAGTAACACCAGCAGGGCTTTACGGCCAACCCGCACGGAACCTCCGCCGGGGCTGCCCAGACCCACGACACGCCTAATGCGCTGGAGAGCCAGATCGATCCGTAACTCGAGCGAGTCCGCACCCGACGGCGAGGCTGTGTTGCGCCCCGTTTCCGGGCTTGGCGGCATGGAACTGGCCGGCGCGGGCCCGGGGATGTCCCGTCTTGCCGGCTCCGGCGCCTCCGGCTTCAGTTTGCCTCTTGCGCACGCACGCTCCGGCGGAAACCGGCCCGGCGCAAACCCTGATCCAGCCCCCGGCCAGGAGCCCCCAGAAGACCCAAATTCCGGCGCGGAAACCGCTAACCCTGCGCAACCTTCCGGCGGGGGCGGGGTTGAAGAAGATATGGCAACCCTGGTCCTGGACAACCCGGGCATGGGCGCTGGTCAGGCTTCGCAGCCAGGCGTGACACCCGGCGCATCCCGCGGCCGCAACTACGGCGCGGACGAGTCGAGCGACGCCGCCATTATGCTGCGCGTGGCCGCAGGCGATGAATCGGGCTTCAACTACCTGGTGGAAAAGTATCACCGGGCTATGATTCACTTCCTGTTCCGCATGGTGCGGAACGAGGCGATTGCAGAGGAAATGGCGCAGGAGGTGTTTCTGCGCGTTTACCGCTCGCGCGAGAGCTACCGGGCAGAGGCCAAGTTCACCACCTGGCTCTACCGGATCGCGACCAACCTGGCGGTAAACTATGCGCGCGACACCCGCCACGAACGGGCCGCGCAAACTGTGCATCTGGACGCGCCCGACGAGGAAACCGGGACGACCCCGGACGTGGCCGACGACGAGCCGTCGGCGGAGCAGCAACTACTGCAAGAGGAGCGCATGAAGGCCATTCGTACCCATGTGATGGCCTTGCCTGAGCGGCAGCGCTTGGCGGTGCTGATGCACAAGTATCAGGAGATGGATTACCGGCAGATCGGGGAGGTGCTGAAACTGAGCGAGTCGGCGACCAAGTCGCTGCTCTTCCGCGCCTACCAGACTCTGCGCGACAAGCTGAAGGATTTTGTGTAAGTAAAAATAGCCGGATTCGACCGGCAGGGAGTGGGGTGGTATCCATGGAACGGACAATGAACAAATGCACAGCAATGGATCGCAAGCTGGCCGACATGCTGCTCGATCCGGGCGCGGCGCCTGCCAAGGTTACGGCTCATGTTGCGGAGTGTGACCGCTGCCGTGAGGAGCTGGAGGATTTGCGCGCGACCATGGCTCTGCTGGATACCTGGGAGAGCCCGGAGCCCAGTCCGTACTTCATGACCCGCCTGAATGCGCGGCTGGACGAGGAGCGCCAGGCGCAGCCGGCCGGCTGGCTTGAGCGGCTGCGCGCACGCCTCGCCTACGGCCCTCAAATGCATGTGCGTCCGCTGGCGGCTATGGCGCTGACGGTAATGGTGCTGCTGGGCGGTGGAACCTACCTGGGCGTCACCAACTGGGACCAGCCGGCTGCCGCGCCGGGACAGGCGGCCGTGGTCAACGACCTGCAATTGCTTGATAACAACGCCCAATTGCTTGACCAGCTTGAGGCGCTTTCAAGCAACGACAACAACCAGAATTAGGGTCAGATGCTTTTCCATTGAGAGATACAATCGGCAGGGGCTTGGGGGGGACCATGATCGGGGCAACCAACGCGGGAACGACGCTGCGCGCGGCTGTAGCAGCCGCCACCCTGGTTGTGTGCATCCCCTGGGCTTTCGCACAGCATAATTCTTCTCGCCCGGCTCCTTCTTCGCGGCCGAGCTATTCCGCGCCGCGGTCGCAGCCCTCCGGGCAGCAGGCTCCAAGGCAGCAGCAGGGAAGGCCGCAAAGCTACGGCCGTCCCGTTCAGCAATACCCGCAGTACCGCGGCGGGTATACGGCAAACCAGGGCCAGCAGCGCTACTCGCCGGGGATGCCGGGCCAGAACCCCGGCATGCGCCAGACGCCGATGAATCAGGCGCGTCCGGCTTATCCGGCTTCTCCCTACCAGGGACAGGGTTATGGCCGCCCAACCTACCCTGGCGCTTCTCAGCCCGGCTACGCCCGTCCCGGCTATTCTGGCAATGCCCAACCCGGCTACGCTCCCGCAGGCCACTTGGGCGCGTGGCTCAACGAGCATCGCGGTACCCCGGTTCAGGACCAGGAACGGATGCTGCGCAGCGATCCCAGCTTCAACCGGCTTCCGCAGTCTGACCAGCAGCGGCTGGTGCAGCAGTTGCATCAGGTTGACCAGTTGCCCGACGCGCAGCGCCAGCGCCGCCTGGCCCGCACTGAGGCCCTGGAGCGTCTGTCGCCGCAGGAGCGGGCGCAGGTGAACAACTCGTCGCGCCGCTGGACCACGCTACCGCCCGATCGCCAGGCCATGATGAAAGGCGCCTTCCAGGACCTGCGCGCGGTGCCGCCGGACCAGCGCCCCATGGTGCTCAACTCCAGCCGTTATCAGGGCGCCTTCAGCCCTGAGGAGCGGGGCATTCTCTCTGACATGCTGCGCGCAGAGCCCTACCAGCCGCCTCAGCGGTAAGGCGCTTCCCGCCCCACCTACCCCATCCATCTACTTGCGGTCCAGCTTCAAGATCGATGAACCAACTTCCGGCTCATCTTCAGGCGCGAACAGAATCCCAAACGCCCCGGCCGTCATCAGGAAAAGTCCCAGCCACGCGCGTGGCTCGATCGCGGGCCGTTGCAATATGAATCCCATCAGAAGCGTCATCAGGGGCGCCAGCACAAAGCGCATCGTCATGCGTGTCGCAGACAACCGCCGCATCAGCCAGAAGAGCAGCAGCAACGATGGCAACTCCACTGCAGCCGACCATGCCAACTCCGGTGAAATCGCGTTCCACCTCCAAACCATTTGCTCAGTAAGAGCACTCTGCGCTGCGAACCCCGTCGCTGCGGTCCCGCCCGCCATCACCGCGAGCGAAGCGATGGAGTTTGCGGGCAGTTCGTGCGCCACCTTCACCGCGCCGCAGTTGGCCGCAGCCACGCAGGCCGCCGCCAGAATCACTGCGCAAAAGGCGCCCCCACTTTCAATCGAACCAGGCAGGTCCACCGGAAACACAAGCAGTGTCCCAGCCACCGCCACCAGGGCGGCGAGCAGACCACTCCGGCTTTGCAGGCCAACGCTTCTCCCCATGTAGGGCTCAAAGACCACTGCAAATAGGGGCGCAAGCGAGAACAGCGCCACCCGGGTCAGCTCACTAACCCATCCACGCGAGATCAGCACCAACTCGGCGGGCGCCACAAACAGTCCCAGGCCAATCAGCACTGCGGCCCCGGCTCCTCGCATTCGCGGCCACACCGTCCGTCGCGCCACCGCGAACACTGCCGATGCCACCGCCAGCATTGCAAAAGGCAGCGCCTGCCTTTCCATTGGCGGCGCCAGATTTGGAACCGGAGCCGGTAGCAGATCGGATCGCACTGCGCCGAGCGACCATAGAAGACAAAGAAGCAGCAATCCCGCCAAGGGACTTAGTCCGGCCCGTGCTCGACGGAACCAATTCGTCTTCATGCTTCCGATCAAAACACATCGGCTCTGCAGCGGTTCCAAAATCGCTCTGACCCAAACCCCCGGGCGGCGAGGCCAAGTGAATTGCGGAATCGCTCGAAGCACCCTAAGCTACAATGGAGATTGGGCCAAGGCCCTTCTATTTCGCGGAGTGACCGCATTTACAGCAAGGAGCTTCAACTCTTATGGCGATTTCCGCCACCCAATTACGTCCAGGAATGATCATCAAGCACAACGAACAGCTGCATCTGGTCTTCAAGGTGGAGCACCGCACGCCCGGCAATCTGCGCGCCTTTATTCAGGCCAAATTGCGCAACCTCAAGTCGGGCGCCATGTTCGAACACCGCTTCCGCTCCGCAGACGCCATTGAGAAGGTTGTCGTGGACGAGATTTCCATGGACTTTCTTTATGCCGACGGCGACGACTACTACTTCATGAACCCCGTGGACTTTGAGCAGACTGTGCTGAAGGGTTCAACGCTGGGCGACGCGGTCGAATACCTTACCCCCAATCTGCAAATCAAAGTGAGCTATCACGACGGTCAGGCTGTGGGCATCGAGCTGCCATCGTCAGTCGAACTCGAAGTTGTGGAGACCGAGCCGGGCCTTAAGTCGGCCACTGCCTCCAGCGTCACCAAGCCCGCCAAGACAGAAACCGGGCTCGTGGTCCAGGTCCCGGCCTTCATCAACGAAGGCGAAAAAATCCGCGTCGACACCAGCGAAGGCGCCTACCTCAGCCGCGCCTGAAGTGACTGCTTTCTATCATCGATGCCGGGGCAAACGCTCCGGCATTTCGCTTTTGCGCGGTGTCCCATTATTTTTTCCCGCGGCAAATAGGGCAGCGGGATGCCCCAGGCTCAAATCAGCGGCCGTTACAACTGCACCAGCCTCGCCTCCAGCAGCGCCTCGATGGTGTCCAGCGCTTCCAGCACTTTATCTGACACAGGCGCATCCACCTGCACCACGGCCAACGCCTTGATCGGCTTGATCCCCGCGCGCTCGCGGCCCAGGGCGAAGTTGGCAATATTCACGCCTTGCTCGCCCAGAATGGTTCCGATTCTGCCAATCACGCCCGGCACGTCCAGGTTGCGGCACACCAGCAGATTGCCCTCCAGCGGTGCTTCGATGTCAATGCCGTCGAACTCCAGCAGCCGCGGCTGCTCGCCGTGAATCACGGTTGCCGTGGCGTGACTTGTGCCACCCGCCGTGTGCAGCTTGATGGCCAGCACCGTGACCGCGCCGCCGCGATGACTGTCCTGTTTCTCCTCGTGAATGCGGATGCCGCGTTCTTCCGCTACCGCCGCCGCGTTGATGCGGTTCACATTTTCCGAGCCTTGCAAAAGCCCCTCGATTGCCGCATTGCGCACCAGGTCGGTCTTGGCCTCGGCCAGCGCGCCTCCATACACCAGGTCGATGCCTTCGATTCCGCTCTTGCCGGCCTGCGCCAGAAACGATCCCAGCCGTCCCGCCAGGTCGATGTAAGGCGCCAGTTGCACATACTCTTCGTGGCTCAGCGAGGGAAGATTCACAGCATTCTGCACCACCCCCAGCTTCAGATACTCCCGCACCTGGCAGGCAATCTGAATCCCCACCGCCTCCTGCGCCTCGGCAGTCGACCCGGCAATGTGCGGGGTCAGAATCACGTTCTCCAATTCCGCATACGGCGTGTTCTTGGCCGGCTCCTCCACAAATACATCCAGCGCCGCGCCCGCCACCTGCCCGCTCTTCAGCGCCGCCACCAGCGCCGCATCGTCCACCAGTTCGCCGCGCGCGCAGTTGATGATGCGCACTCCCTTTTTCATCGCCGCCAGCGTCTTGGCGTTGATGACTCCGGTCGTCTGCGGTGTGAGTCCCACATGCAGGGTGATGTAGTCCGCGCCCGCAATTAGCTCCTCCAGTGTCACCAGCTTGATGCCGTTTTCGCGCGCCACGGCTGCCGATACAAACGGGTCGCAGCCCATGATTTCCAGCCCAAAGCCCCGCGCCCGCTTGGCCACTTCCAGCCCGATTCGTCCCAGCCCCAGGATGCCCAGCGTCTTGCCTCGCAGCTCGGCTCCTTGCAGGCTCTTCTTCTCCCACTTCCCGGCGTGCATGGTGGTGTTGGCCGCGGGCAGCTTGCGCGCCAGCGCCAGCATCAGGGCAATGGTCAACTCCGCCACCGCCACGGCATTCGCGCCCGGTGTATTCATCACCACAATGCCTCGCCGCGTGGCTGCATCGGCATCGATGTTGTCCACGCCCACCCCGGCCCGGCCAATCACGCGCAACTTCGGTGCCTGCTCCATCAACGCGTCATCCACCTGCACCGCCGAGCGCACCACCAGCGCATCTGCGTCGGCCAGCGCCGCCGCCAGCCCATCGGGCAGCTTGTCGTGCGTCAGCACTTCCCACCCCGGCTCGGCCGCAAATACGGCCAGCGTCGCCGGAGAAACCTTCTCTCCCAGAACAATTTTCATCGTGTCTCCCTTGGTTTGCGCTGCGGCTTCATACTCGTCAAAGCGGATGCCGTGCTTCTCACACAGCAGCTCGAACATTCGCACCACCGCCGCATGCGGCTTGCCTTCGCCCCGCTCATACTTGGTGACCGAGTTGGGATGCACGCCCAGCCGCTCGGCCATCTCGTATTGATAGAGGTCCAGCTGCTTGCGTGCGATCAGCAGCTTCTCTCCAAAACTCAGTTCAGCCATAAAAACAGCTCCCAGCTAGTGAACAGTGGACAGTGGCCAGTGAACGGCTAACGATCAATAGCCTGCAGCCTGCAGCGAATGGCAACAACTGTTCACTGTCCACTGTTCACTGCCTTCGCATAGACCTGCTGTGCCGCCGCTACCGCCTGCCCATACACCACCGGCAGCCCCAGCGTGTCCTTGGCAATGTGCTCCATCGCTCCCAGCAGCGCCACCGTGTCCAGATAGTCGAAGAATCCCAGGTGCGCCACACGGAAGATCTTTCCCTGCATCTCGCCCTGCCCGTTGGCCGTCACCAGAGCAAAGCGCGTCTTCAGCGCCTTCACTACGTCGCCCGAATTCATTCCCTCCGGCACCGCGACTGCTGTAGCGGCCGCCGCCGGAGACTTAGGCGCAAAAAGCGTAAAGCCCAGTGCCACCAGCCCGGCACGCGTTGCCGCCGCATTCACCTGCGCGTTGTCCACCAGCGCGATGCGTCCTTTTTCCAGATCCCCGCCGGCCTGCCCGGCAATGTAGTCCAGCGCCGCGCCCAGTCCTGCAATCAATGCCACCGCTGGCGTATACGCGCTTTCGCCCTTCGCCGCGTTCTTCCGCTCCTTGCGCAGGTCAAAGTAGTAGCGCGGATTCTTCGACTTCTCCATCTCCGCCCACGCCTTCTCGCTCACACTCAGGTAGGCCAGCCCCGGCGGAATCATCACCGCTTTCTGCGAACCGCCAATCAGCACGTCGATTCCCCAGCCGTCCACATCGAAGTGCGTGGTGCCCAGCCCGGTAATCCCATCCACCACCAGCAGCGCCTCACTCTCGGCTGCTTTCAATAGCTTCGCCACTGCCTCCACATCGTGGCGCACCGCGGTTGAGGTCTCGGTGGCCTGCATGTAAACCACCTTGTATTCCGGCTTCAGCGCCGCCCGCACCGCCTCCAGGTCGAATGTCTCGCCATAGGGCGCGCTCACCACGTCCACTTCGCAGCCAAACGCCTTTGCCAGCCCCACCCAGCGCTCGCCAAACTTGCCCGCGGAAAGCACCAGCACCTTGTCTCCCGGCGAAGTCAGATTCGAAACGGACGCTTCCATGGCCCCGGTCCCCGAACTCGACAGCAGCAGCACATCGTTCCTGGTGCCGACAAAGACCTTCAGCTGGCCAAGTACCCGCTGGAACAGGGCGCGAAACTCCGGCGTGCGGTGGTGCATGTCTGCGGCGGCCATGGCAAACTGGGCCGCCGGAAGCAGCGGTGTCGGACCGGGTGTAAAAAGGCGCGTTTTGCGAATCATCTTTTTTCCTCGTTTTGGGCCGGGAGTAGGAATCAAACCGGCCGCCACTCACAGAATACACATTTATGTGGTTTCTGTGAATTATTTTCCTGTGCAAATCTGCCCTCTCGATACAGCAAAGATCAGTACAATTCTCACGAAGTTTGTTCCGGGCCGGGATCGTCGCCTGCCGTCGCCCCGCCAATGCAAGGAAGATCCTATGAAAGAGCAAAAAATCGATCGTGCGGCCAATTCGGTTGACCGCCGAACATGCTTGAAGTCCTTAGGGGTACTCGCGCTCGCTGGTGTCCCGTGCGCCGCCGCGTCCAACCCCGCCGGAGGGCAGACTGAAATGCACAAGGGAGAAAGCGACATAGGAACCCTCTTCCCCGCAATCAAAGGGCTGGCGGACCAGTGCCGCTATCCGCTTTCCTGGCTGGAGCGCGACTATTCCGGACCCGAGGCATATCGTCGCGCCGTCCGCGAAAAGGTGCTCGAGCTATTCCACTACGCGCCTCCACCGGTGGATCCGGCTCCTGAAGTGGTCGATCGATGGGAAACGCCGGAGTACGTTCAGGAAAAGATCCTCTTCTCCACCACCCCCTGGTTTCGTGTTCCCGCTTATGTACTCATCCCTAAAGGGCGAAAGGGCCCTCGCCCGGCCATCGTGGATGTTCATTCGCATGGCGGCTCGTTTGTCTTTGGAAAAGAAAAAGTCATGCCCGTGCGCGGCGGAGATTCTGCCGCTCTCACCAAGTTCCGCATCGAGAATTACGAAGGCCGCCCCACCTCGTTAGCCCTGTGCCGCCGTGGATACGTGGTGATCTCGATCGACTGTTTCTATTTCGGCGAGCGCAGAACTCTCTTCGGAGACGATGCTCAAAAGTACGGCGTCAGCCAGTTGAAGTATTCCGTCGAAGATGTGGAGCATTTGAATCACCGAGCCAGTGCCGGCGAAGCAACGCTGGCCAAGTCCCTCTGCTGGGCTGGCGTCACCTGGCAGGGAATTGCCAGTTGGGACGACATGCGCACAGTGGACTACCTGGTTACCCGCCCCGAAGTGGACCCCTCGCGAGTTGGCTGTGTCGGCATATCCATGGGCGGATGGCGCTCCGATTTTCTCGCCGGCCTCGACGACCGCATCCAGTGCGCGGTGGCCGTGGGTTGGATGTCCACCTTGCGCCCCATGATTCGCGCCCACGTCGATACCCACAGCTTCATGCATTTTCTTTCCGGTCTCACCAGCTTTGTCGATTTGCCCGACGTCCTGGGCTGCAGGGTTCCCAAGCCGCTCATGGTGCAGGAATGTTCACGCGACGAGCTATTTCCGATGGAAGGCATGAAAGAAGCGGTGACCAAACTTGGAGCCATTTACGCCAAGGCGGGTGCGACGGACAAGTTCCTCAGCCGCTTTTACGACCGGCCCCACATCTTCGGCCTCGACATGCAGGAGGATGCCTTCGACTGGCTCGACCGCTGGCTCAAGCCTGCGCTTTAGAATGGAAGTCATGACCGACGCAGGCGCACTTGAAGCCAGAATCACCCAGCAGATCATCACCGCAATGAAGGCCCACGACGCCGAACGCACCGGCACCCTGCGCCTCATCAAGAACGCGCTCAAGAACAAGGCTATCGAAAAGCGCGCATTCCTCACGCCCGCTGAAGAGCAGCAGGCGCTGGCTACCATGGTCAAGCAGCGCCGCGACTCCATCGACCAGTTCACCAAGGGCAACCGTCCCGAACTGGCCGCCAAAGAGGCCGCCGAAATCGTCGTTATCGAGGAGTTTCTGCCCAAGGCGCTCGACGAAACCGCCCTCCATGCCCTCGTCGCAGAAGCTGCTGCCGAACACGCCGCCGCCTCCGGCCAAAAGCCCGGTCCCAGGGATATGGGCCCGATCATTAAAGCGGTTCAGGTCAAACTGCAGGCCGCCGGCCTCCGCGCCGAGGGCCGCATCGTCAGCGAGTTGGTAAAGAAGGAGTTGGCAGGTTAATGCCAAATGAATTTCTCCGGAAATGGGTAGACGACTCTCCGGCTGAGTTCTAATACTTGTTCTCGAAAGACCTATTACGCACCAGCCATTTGCATCAAAAAGACATCGGAGCTGTTGAGCGCGATCCGCACCTTCCCCGGGCAGGTCCGCTGTGCACCGCGTCTGTCGTAGCGGCCATTCAAATATCAGCCTTATTCCGGCGCTTGTTTCCCTTCGAGGATCGTCGATGAAGGTCGCTTCAAGTCTCTACAAGTTGGCCCTCTTCTTTTTGGTCGTGCTCGCTGTTCCCCGGTTGTGGGCGCAGGGGCCGCCCTTTCAGATCGACGATCCGGTTCCGGTTGACCTTCACCATTTCGAGTTCTATATCTTCGGCGCTGCGGATGGCACACCGGTTGAAATGGATTCAACCGGACCGGCCGTTGAGTTCAACTGGGGCGCGATTCCCAGGGTCCAGCTTCACGCCATCTTGCCGTCGGGAGGCATCTTCCCGTCGAACAATCCCATTTATCTGCCCTCCGGCACAGGCCCCAGTGCATTCGGCCTTACGGATATGGAACTGGGCGTGAAGTTGGCCCTCATTAAGGAAACCAAACATGTCCCCCAAATCGGCCCCTTCACCATGTTCGAGATGCCTACCGGAAACTACGACAAGGGCCTCGGGGTGGGAAAAGTATGGTACAAACTCCCCCTGTGGGCGCAGAAGAATTGGGGCCATTGGACAGCGGACGGCGGCGCCGGTTATCAGGTCGTTCCGCAAACCGATTACCGCAACTTCCCTTATGGCGGATTTCTGCTGAAACGTGCCTTCGGCGAGAAACTCGAGTTGGCGGCCGAAGTCTTTGCTCACGGACGCGAAGGCGCGGCGACACCGCAAACTGAATCGTCCACCATGATTGACGCAGGCGGGTATTACCACTTCAAGAATCCCCATACGCAATTCCTCTTTGCGTATGGGCACTCTGTCGCTGGACAAACTGAGAACTACGCTTACGTTGGCATGTACTGGACGTGGGGAAAAGACGACAAAATGGCCTCAGCAGCGAACTCGCTGTTCTCTCGGCAGAGGCTCGGAAATGGACTTTAGGCAACCTCGCCTGCACTTGGTGAATGAACAGCGGCGCCCGCCGCTTCACCGGCGCCGTAAACTCAGTCGATCTTTCTCAGCCACAAATTGCGGAACGACACTTTGCAGGGTATGCCTTCAATCTGCAAGCCGATCAGCCCTGAGACGTTATTTGACGAGGCCGGATCGTCATCCACCAGCACCGCCACCAACTGGCCGTTCAGAATATGCATAATCACGCCCCCGCGGGCAATGATCGTGTACTGGTTCCACTGGCCGTCTTTCACATACGCACCCAGCTTGTTGCGGTCCCCGATCACGCCCACCAGCAGCGGCAATTTTCCCGGCAGTGTTTGCACCACCTGGCCCCGCCACACCACGATTCCACGCGAAGTGTTTTGCGAGTAGAGCTGTCCACTGTACTGCTTTTCTTGCGCGCCTACCGGGTACCAGAAATCGGCCTGGGGGCCAATCATCACCCAGCGCGGATCGAGCGGAGCCTCGCCCCTGCCGGCCACCCGCCCCGGCGGAATGCCGGTGCTGCTGCGGTACTGGATGCCGCTGCCTCCGCCCCACTCCACTTTAATTTCGAGCTTTAGGTCGAAATCCTTGGCCTCGGCCCCGTGGTACACGATAAAGCTGTTGCCGGCATTCTTCTGCTTGGTCGATTGCCCCACAATCGCGCCGTCTTCCACGCTCCACACACCTGGCATGCCGTCCCAATCGGTTAGAGTCTTGCCGTCAAAAATCGCCGTGTAGCCGCTGTGGTTGGCAAAGTCCATCGGATCCGGCTCGATGAATGCACCGTTCCGTATCCCCGAGATGTCAGGCTTGGCTTTCACCAGCGTCGCGCGATTTGGCTCACTGTTGCTCCCCGGCTGTGCCTGTGCCAGGGCCCGCGTCCCGTAGCCGGTCTGCATCGCAAAAATCGCCGCCATTGCCATTGCAATGCGCGCATTCCGCCGTCTCTTGCCCATCAGCCTATCTCCTATCCGAAAATCCTGTTCGCCTCTTGCAATCGCAGCCCTGCATCCTACACCAGGTGCACGTAGAAACTTCGCCTCTTGTTCGGGCTACTATTCTCTGATCTCTGATCCCTCAGAACATCCGCATATTGCCCTCGGGCGGAGGAGCAAACTTCAGCAGGCCGAGTTCGCCGGCCAGGCGCTCGAGCCGGGCGCGCGTGGCCGCCGTGGGGGGAACCAGCGGCAGCCGCACCACGTCGGTCGTGCGGCCCATCAGGTTCAACACTGTCTTCACAGGGCCGGGATTCGACTCCCAGAAGTTGGCCTCGAACAACCTTCCAAAGCGCCGTTCCAGGTCCCTCGCTGTGGCCCAGTCGTTATGCACGGCGGCGCGGATCATGCGGCCCACTTCAGCCGGAGCTTCATTCGACGCTACGCTGATCAGGCCGCAGGCGCCCACGCCAATGGCCGCCAGGGCCAGATTGTCGTCGCCTGAAAAGATCCTGAAACCCTTCGGCAGGGAGTGCACCAACTCGGCAATCTGGGGCAGCTTGCCGCTGGCTTCCTTGATGGCTTCAATATTCGGCGCTGCCTCGGCCAGCCGTACCACCGTCGCCGGCTCCAGATTCGCCGCCGTCCGCCCGGGCACGTTATAAAGCGTTACCGGGATGGGCGCCACCGCCTTGGCCAGGGCCAGAAAGTGCTGAAATTGCCCTTCCTGCGTAGGTTTGTTGTAGTAGGGATTGGCCGACAGAATCGCATCTACGCCGCGCACTTGGCGCAGCAGCGCGGCCTGGCGTAGCAGCGTGCGCGTGGAGTTGTGCGTGCATCCGGCCCACACCGGCACCCGACCGCCGGCCGCATCCACCACCAAGTGAATGGTATGCAGCCACTCGTCTTCGTCCAGTGTGGCCGCCTCGCCCGTGGAGCCGCAGGCCACCAGAAAATCGATGCCCGAGTCAATCTGCCAGTTCACCAGCGCCCTGAGCGCCGCTTCGTCGAGCGAGCCGTCTGCCTTGAATGGCGTGACGATTGCCGTACCGCAACCCGTAGTTTCCATCACAGGTGAGTGTATAACGAACGGCGGCCACGCGGCCTTCCCGCCTCAAATCCCGCAGCCTGCGCTCTCGTGCCTCGTCCTCTATCAGGTTCGTTCACGCAGAAATGCCGGAATATCCCGCGCGCCCTGGGTCACAGCCACAATCTCGATTCGCTCCCTTTTGACTCGGTAAAGAATCAGGTACGTACCCACCGGCCAGAAGAGGATTGGGTACGCGGTCAGGTCTTCCCGCTTGTGTCCCATCCCAGGGGCTCGGGCAAGAGCGTCGAACGCATCAAAGAGCCTTTCGATCCAGCGGTCGGCGGCGTCGATGTTGTCCTCGGCAATGTACTCCCAAATCTCGTCCAGGTCTTGCTCGGCGCCGATGCCGAGAACGTACTTCTTCATGCGCTGATCTTTCTCCGCGTGCGGGATCTTTGCTCGAGCCGCTTCCGCACTGCATCCGGTTCGGCGAACTCGCCACGATCGAGCGAAGCCAGCCTGGCCCCAAGTTCCTGGTTGAAGGCGGCAAGCTGGACCGCCCGTGCCCGGTCATGCTCTTCGAGCAGCCGCAGCGCTTCGCGGATGACCTCGCTGGCCGAGTTGTACCGGCCTGATTCGACTTTGGCTGAGACGAACTTGTCCAACTCGGGGGTCAGTGAAACATTCATGGGGAATAATCTCCTGTCTATGATGCTGGGCCGAATAACAGGCTTTGTCAATGTTCGGTATTTCTGTTGATAGGAATCACCGTTTCAGAAGCGGGATCGGGGCACTTGTTTCTTTGCGAGATTGCAGGCGCGACCCACCCTCCGCATGACCGCGTACCGTGCCCTCTAGCCATGCGACAGTCTTGCCACCGCGGCATCGACGGAATCCTTCATTGTGCCGGAGGAATTTTTTAGCTCCTGTTGAAGCAGGCGATATTTCTCCAGCGACTCCTCTCGCTTCCCGCTGATCTCCAGCAGGTTGGCATGGATGAAGTCGTGATTCAGGTTGTGGACCTCTGCCTCGCTTGTGTTGTCGTCAAGCCATAAATAGGTTTGCCAGGCTTCATTCGGAGGAACGGCGGAAAGGGACTCCGTCAGCTCCTTGTGATCCGTAACCAGGGGGTCAAGGCAGAAGCTCAGGATGCGGCTCTTGTACGCTTCGTCAAGCGGCTCGCCCGCTTTGCGCATGTCGTTGGCGGCCTTGATCTGTGCAGCCCTCGCTCCCGGCTCGTCGAGATGGAGGAGTCCGCCGATCTGCATCTTTCTTACCAGGGGGCGCGCCTTGCCGGTGGAGACAGCGACGTCGAAATGATGTATCGCCTCGCTGAAGTTGCCTCCGTTCTGCAGCATCCAGTTGCCCAGCATCGCGTTCGCATACACATTGGAGGGGTCTGCTGCCAGCGCGGCGCGAAGGTTCTGCTCGGCGGCGGGGCCGAACTCCCGTTCCGCAGTGTGCTGGTTGAGCCAATGCGCCCAGCCCAGGTGCGCCTGCACGTCCGCGGCCTGCGATCCTTTGGTCCGCGTCAGCCCGGCTTCGAGTATGGCAAAGATCTGGTCCAGTGCCGGCCCGGCGAGGTCTTCTGCGTGCTGGTCTTCCCGGACGGTCACGTGAAAGTTCTCAGCCCATTGCATGGCTGTGTTCAATTGCAAATCGAGCACTGGCCGGTCCAGGGGGTCGGCCTTGAGAAGGTCGCCGTAGGTCTGCACAGCGGCCTGATAGTCCTGCTGACTTGCCTGTGTCTCGGCTAGCGCCAACTTCACCTGCCGTTCCGTCTTTGCTTTGTGATGGTTCACAAGCCACGTGACTCCGCCGCCGAGTGTGGCGAACAGCCCAATGAGCGCGGTGATGCCGCCCACCCAGCCCATGACGACAGGCCACGCCTTTTTGGCGCCCTGCTCCAGGTTTTTGATTTCTTCTCCCATGGGATACTCCGCAGGGTTGAGGTTGGCGTATCGCGCGCGCTCAGACACGCTACGCGATTTTACGTCAGGCAAGCGGAAGCGGCTATGCGGAATTTGCGTCCTGCCAAGGCTGAGTTCCGAGCGCTACAACTGGTCGAAGATCTCGCGGAACTCCCAGGCGCCGGATTTCCCGGCCAGCCACTCGGCGCCGCGAATCGCACCCAGGGCAAAGCCGCGCCGCGAATAGGCGTCGTGCTTTAGCTCCAGATAATCGTCCGGTCCGGCGGCGGTCACAATGTGTTCGCCCTTGGCGTCGCCCACGCGGTGCGACGTGACCGGAATCTCGATGCCCGGCTGCGCCGCCAGGATGATCTCTTTGAGAGTCAGCGCGGTGCCCGAGGGAGCGTCGAGCTTTGAGGTGTGGTGTGTCTCGTTGATCGAAAACTTGTAGCCTTCGAGCCTGGCCAGTTCGCCAGTCAGCCGGAACAGCTTTTGCACCCCAATTGAAAAATTGCTGCCGTAGAGCAGTGCGCCGTCGCGCCTGTGCGCCAGGGCTTTCATGTTGGCCACATGCGCGTACCATCCCGTCGTTCCCACCACAATGCGCCCACCGAGCGCCAGCACAGCGCGCATGTTTTCCACTGCGGCTTCGGGCGCGGTGAAATCGATCACCACGTCCACGCCGGCCAGGTTGGGCGCGGTCAGCGCCGAGGCGTGCTGGTTCTCTTGGATGTCCAGGGTGCGCACGCCGTGTCCGCGCTCGCGGGCCACTTCCGCCACCAGGCTGCCGGTTTTTCCCTTGCCCAATACCAGGAACAGCATGATTACCTCGTGGGTTCGGCGGCCATCTTGTGCGCTTCCACGTCGAAGATTTCCGGATCGGGTTCTTTAAAGAATGCTGCGTGCAGCGAGCGCACGGCCTCGTCTGCGTCTTCCTCTTCAATCATGAAACTCATGTTGATTTCGCTGGCCCCTTGCGAGATCATGCGCACGTTGATGTGACGGATGGCAGCGAACACCTGTGCGGCAATCCCGTTCTGTCCGCGAATGTCTTCGCCCACCATGCACACCAGCGCCTTCTTGCCTTCGTATTTCACGTCCGCGTGCTTGCTCAGGTCGGCGGCGATCAACGGCAGCTTATCGTTGGAGTCCACGGTCAGCGACACTGACACTTCGCTGGTCGAAACCATGTCCACGGGGCACTTGTGCTTGTCGAAGATGGCGAAAATTTCGCTCAGGTAGCCGTGGGTCATCAGCATGCGGCTCGCCACCACGTCGATGATGGAAAGCTTCTTCTTCACCGCGATCGATTTGAATGGGCTCTTGCAGTGCGGCGCCAGCGAGATGATGCGCGTGCCCTCGTTGGAGGGGTTGCGGCTGTTGAGCACCAGCACCGGGATGTTCTTCTTGACCGCGGGCAGAATCGTAGCCGGGTGCAGCACCTTGGCGCCGAAGTAAGCCAGCTCCGACGCTTCCTCAAAGCTGATTACCCTCACCCGCAGGGCGTCCGGGCACACGCGCGGATCGCAGGTCATGATGCCGTCCACATCGGTCCAGATTTCAATGGCGTCCGCAGTCAGCGCGCCGCCCACCAGCGCGCCGCTTAAGTCGGAACCGCCGCGGCCCAGCGTGGTGGTGATGCCGGCCTCGTTGGATGCGATAAAGCCGCCCATCACCGGCACCTTGCCCTGGTTGAGCAGCGGGCGCAATTTTTCAGCCGCGCGCTTTTCGATCACGGCTTCGAGCGGAGTCGCCTTCTGATACTGCGAGTCGGTCAGGATGATTTCGCGTGCGTCCACATGCGCGGCATCCATGCCATGCTCGCAAAAAGCCGCCGCGACCATGCGGCTTGAGATACGCTCGCCGTAGCTGACGATCAGGTCCGAGATGCGCGGTGTCAGCTCCAGAATGGCCGCCAGGCCGCGCAAAATCTCGTCCAGCGAGTCGAATTTCTGATCGATCAGGTTGACCAGCGCGGCGGAGTTCTTGGGGTCTTTGATCAGCGCACAGGCGGTGTCGCGATGCCGCGAACGCAGCCGGGAACTGATGGCCAGGGCGCCTGTGCGGTCACCTTGCGCAGCGGCCGAGGCGGCGCGTAGCAACTGGTCGGTGACTCTCGCCAGCGCGCTCACCACCACCACCGGTTGTTTACCCTGCGCCACCCGTCCGGCCACGATGGCCGCGGTGCGCGAGATGGCTGTCTGGTCCTCTACCGACGTGCCGCCGAACTTCATCACCACCAGGCTCATGCGAGTCTTCCCATTGTTGCAGTGTAAGGTCAAACGGCTTGCGCAGGTGTCTCAGGCGCGCGCGGCGGCCTCTGCAGCAGGTTCCAATTTGCCCAGACTTGCCAATAGTTCGGCATTCAGAATCGCCGCGCCTGCTGCTCCGCGAATCGTATTGTGGCTGAGCGCAGTAAACTTCCAGTCCAGCACGTTGCAGGGACGCAGCCGGCCCACGGTCACCGCCATGCCGCGGCCGCGGTTGCGGTCCAGGCGCGGTTGCGGTCGGTCGTTTTCTGGAGCCCACTCGATGGGCTGATCCGGGGCCATGGGCAATCCCTGCCCGGTCAGCGGGCGAAATTCCGCCCATGCAGCCAGAATGTCTTCGCGCGTGGCCGGCCTGCCCAGCTTGTTCCCCAGCTTGATGCTCACGCTTTCCGTGTGGCCGTCCTCCACCGCTACACGATTGCAGTGGGCGCTGATGCGCGCCGCCAGCGGCGTTACGGCGTGGCCCTCCAGCCGGCCCAGCAGCTTCAGGGTCTCGGCCTCCATCTTTTCCTCTTCGCTGCCGATGTAGGGCACCACGTTGCCCAGGATGTCCATCGACGGCACGCCGGGGTAGCCCGCGCCGCTGATGGCCTGCATGGTGGTCACAAGAATCTGCTCGATGCCGAAGCGCTCCTCGATCGGCTTCAGCGCCATCACCAGGCCAATGGTGGAGCAGTTGGGGTTAGTCACCATGTAGCCCCCAGACTCCCGCCGCGACGGCTGCTCCTCGATCAGGTGCAGGTGGTCGGCGTTGATTTCGGGAATCACCAGCGGCACGTTGGGAGCCATCCGATAAGCGCTGGAGTTCGAAATGACCGCGCAGCCCGCGTTGGCAAATCGAGGCTCCAGTTCGCGGGCGATAGCGGCGTCCAGCGCGGCAAAAATAATCTTCGGCGCGCCTGCGGGATCGGCCGGCGCCACGGTCATCTTGGCGATGCGCGGGGGCAGGGGAGTATCCAGCCGCCACTTCGCGGCCTCGCCGTAGAGCTTGCCGCTGGAGCGGTCGCTGGCCGCCAGCCACGCGATCTCGAACCACGGGTGGTTCTCAACCAGCTGAATGAAGCGTTGGCCGACCATTCCGGTCGCGCCGAGGATGCCGATGGGATATTTTTTTTGCATGACCTTGAACACTCCAGTGTACAGGAGGCCGTGCGGAGAACCAGCAAAATACCTGCTCGCGCGGTGCGAGATCCAGGTTGCCAATCCGCCTGGCACGGTTGGGTGCTTCCTGGAAAGGGAAACTCAGAGGGGCACTACCAATTGATCCCGGGCGGCATGAATTTGCCGGCCAGTTGACTGATGATACTTCCGCGAGTGACCGCCAGATCATTCAGCGCCTTCCGCGCCGCGAGCAGGACCTCGGCATTGTGCGGGGCTCTGGGTACGTAATCCTTGCCGAGGAACTGCTTTCTCAGCACTTCAATTTGCTGCACTGAGCCCAAGAGGCTTTTCGCATAGGCCTGATTTAAGTTCTCGATCTCGCCTTTGCTTCCGGACGGCAGCTCAAGAAGTCCGCTTTGCACGGGCAGATCATGACCCCACCACCACGCATGCTGATCGAACTCGAGATATTGTTTGCCGAAGGATCGCTCATGCTCGGCCTGGGCGGCCTTGTAGCCCTTGGGATTGGACTCAGCTTCCTTGTTGAACATCTCGATAGAGGTCACGATTGCGTTGAGCTGCGCGTCGTCGGCGAGAGACTGCTTCAGGATGTCGCGTGCCTCGCTGACCCGCTGTTCCTGCAGGACACGCCGATGCGACGAATTCTCGCTGATCCAGGGAACCAACAGGCACGATAGAGTGCTGCCGATCAGCAGGAGCATCAATGGATGTTCCCAAATGGACAAATACCACTTCTGGTCTCTTTGATGGTAGTTACTCACGTCGGCCTCCTCTACGGCGGGAAAGTTGCACTGATATTAACCGTTGCAATCGAGCAACACGAAGATGTGCCCCCTGCATTGTTCATGAGACCCGGGAAAGCGCGAACCTCAACCCCGCGCCTCTCCACGGAATACGGCCGATTCCTGAGCGCACTTCCGGTCCGGCTTAGGAGGTAAATGGCAATAAATTCATAAATATGCTGTCAGCAAACACCGTCGACAAATCGCCAGGAGAGCGAGCGGCTCACTGTCCGGCAGGAAGATACAGATTCAGGTTTCTGGCGCGGTTGAGCTTGAGAGTCGCGGCACGGTCGATCTCGCTCATGGAAATGCGCAGGTGCTTGTCATCGGGATCGACGTAGTGCAGGCCGTCGTCAGAGGCGAAGACGGTCACGGCCGAGAGGGTCGAACCGTCCCTGAGGACAATGGCAAAGGCCGGTAGTTCGGAGGTTGGCGAGGGCGCGGAGGGGGAAGAAGTTGCGTCTGCGGCGGGCCATTTGTATTCCAGGATCACAGCATGCCCCTGCAGCGGCTCGACGACGGGCGGCGCAGGCGGCTGAACGTAGGGCGGTCGCTGCTGAACAACAAGGACCGGCGGAGGCGCGTCCATATACGCGTCGCCGGAGTCGTAGGGCAGGTAAGGGTAGCCTAATCCGTAGGGCGAGCGGGCCCGGGCGCGGCTGAAACCGTTGCCATGACGGGCGAAACCAGGCCCGGCACCGCCGCGGCGCTGGGCGCAGGCCTCGTTCGCCACACTCACCGCAAGGAGCGCAAACAAGCAGAGCAGGGTCGTCCGCCGCATGGCCAGCCCTCGTAAGGCGGAGTATAGCACCCGGGCATGCAATTGTTAATCCTGGGCGGATGGTGGCCAATCTGAAGCGGGTCGTGCCCTCTAACCCAGCGCCGCCAGCACCGCGTCGGCAAACTGGCTGGTCCCCGCTTTGCCGCCCACGTCGCGGGTCAGCGTCTTGCGCTCCTGGTAGACCGTCTCCAGCGCCTTTTGCACCTTGTCTGCGACGGCTGCCTCGTCCAGGTGGCGCAGCATCAGAATCGCGGACTGCAGCAGCGCCGTGGGGTTGGCGATGTCCTTGCCCGCGATGTCCGGGGCCGAGCCATGCACCGCTTCAAAGATGGCGCATTCGGTGCCCAGGTTCGCCCCTGGCACCAGCCCCAGCCCGCCCACAAACGCCGAGCACAAATCGCTCACGATGTCGCCGTAAAGATTTTCCAGCAGCAGCGTGTCGTACTGATACGGATTCATCACCAGTTGCATGCAGGTGTTGTCGATCAGGTGCTCGCCGTAGAGCACATCCGGAAATCCCTCCGCCACCTTGCGCGCGCAGCGCAGAAACAGCCCGTCGGAGAGCTTCATGATGTTGGCTTTGTGGATGGAGTGAATCTTCTTGCGCCCATGCTTGCGCGCATATTCGAACGCGAACTTGGCAATGCGCGTGGAGCCCTTCTCGGTGATGACCTTGATGCTCTCCACCACGCCGGGAACCACTTCATGCTCCAGCCCAACGTACTCGCCCTCCGTGTTCTCGCGCACGATGATCAGGTCCACCCCGGGCCATTTTGTTTCCAGGCCGGGAAGATTCTTGATGGGGCGGAAGTTCGCGTAGAGGTCGAACTTCTTGCGCAGGGTCACGTTGATGCTTTTGAAGCCCCCGCCGATGGGTGTGGTCACGGGCCCCTTCAGGGCCACGCGGTTGCGCTCGATCGATTCGTAGAGCGCGGTGGGAATGTATTCGCCGAAGATTTCAAAGGCCTCGGCCCCGGCGGCAAAGCGTTCCCACTCCCACTTCACGCCCGTGGCCTCGAGGATGCGAACCACCGCCTGCGTCACCTCCGGCCCAATGCCGTCGCCGGGAATCAGCGTTACTTTGTGGGTCTTTGTCTCCGCCATTATTTTTTCCCCTTGCTTGTTCGATGGCTGTCCAGCAGTCCTTCCAGTTCTTCTTTGAACTCGCGCACATCCTTGAAGTCCCGATAGACCGAGGCGAAGCGGATATAAGCCACCGTGTCCAGGCCTTTCAGATGCTTCATGATCAGCTCGCCAATCTCGTTCGTAGTGCGCTCGCGCTCCGGAGCTTCCATGAGAAAGCTCTCCGTCGAGTCCACGATGGCCTCCAGCTTGATTGAAGGCACAGGCCGCTTTTCGCAGGCGCGCAGCAGTCCGCTCAGAACCTTTTGCCGGTCGAAGCGCTCCCGGCGGCCATCCTTCTTCACCACCATGTAGGGAATCTCGTCGATGCGCTCGTAGGTGGTGAAGCGCCGGTTGCAGCTCTCGCACTCGCGCCGCCGCCGAATGGAGTCGGCCTCCTTGCTTTCGCGCGAGTCCACCACGCGATCCTGCCCGAAGCCGCAATAGGGACACTTCATGCCACGTTGATTCTACGGCAAGGATGGGATCGCGTGGCAGTGTTCACTGAACAGGAACCAGCAGCGTCTTGCCCGCCACGGCGGTCAGTCCGTCCAGGGTGTCGAGAAAGGCGTTGGCAATTTGTGGCGCGTCGGCCAGGTGCCAAAGCAGTTCAGCGTTGTTCCAGGCTGCCTCCCGCGCTGCAGACATGCTCCACGCCGCCAGGGTGTCGTCGAGCTGCGAGACCGGCGGCAGCGCATCGCCGGGCAGGCGCACGCGCAACGTCTGCTTGGCCGCGTCGATCAGGCTGTCGAGCGTGGCGTTGAGCGCGGTGTAGTCGTTGTAATGCGTGCTGCCGTGCGCTGGTGCAACGCCTGCGGCCTGGCAAATGGCGACGATGGCCTGCGGCAGGTCGTGGTTGATATGGGCGTTCATGCCCGCCATGGCAAACTGGATGCGCGCAATCATAGGCTGATTGCGCTGATCGAAGAGAGTCTGCCAGCAGCCGGGTGTTGCCTGGCCCGTGAGAGAGGTCTGGATCGCGTCAAAGTAGAAGCGTGCGAACTGGACGTCGAGCGCGGCCATCCACGCAGGATCGCCAAATTCGCCCGCGCTCACCCGTGCCTCCACTGCCTGGGTCACCTCGAGATAAAGCCAGTTGAACCACTTCAGGCCGTCGCCATCCGCGCAATTGGTCTCGATGGCCTGCATGATCTGGACCACGTCCGCAACCGATTGCGGGGTGGATCGAACTGCGGTCACGAGCGTGGGGTCGTAGGGGAACATGGTGTGCCATCATAGCCGGGCCCGGAGGCGGCTGGAAAGTGGATTACGCTCTCCGGTCTCATTTGCCTGGCAAAGCATGAAGCCAAACCCATCCCACGCTCCGTAATGATTGGACCATGGTCAAGCATCGCTGCCAGAGCGTTTGCATCTACAGGATAAGAAAGGCTTCTGCAAGCCAAGGAAGAGGTGGTTCCTGTCTTCTCTCTGAGCCGGCAGAAGAATCTGAAAAATTGGCCAAGAAAGTTGCGGAGTTATTTGTTGAAGTTCTTGCGGCTGCCGGCGTAGAGCGCATCTACGGCGTGGCGGGCGATTCGCTCAACGGCATCACCGACTCGGTCAGGGTGCGCAATGGCATCGAGTGGGTGGGTGTGCGACATGAGGAGACGGCTGCCTTCGCTGCCGGAGCCGAAGCCGCGCTGACCGGAAAGCTGGCCGTCTGCGCGGGAAGTTGCGGGCCCGGCAATCTGCACCTCATCAACGGCCTCTACGATTGCCAGCGCAGTCGCGTGCCGGTTCTGGCCATTGCAGCCCACATTCCCTCTCAGGAAATCGGCAGCAGATACTTTCAGGAGACGCACCCCGAGCACATCTTCAAGGAGTGCAGCCATTACTGCGAGTTGGTTTCCCATCCCTCGCAGATGCCGCGCACGCTGGAGATCGCGATGCAGACTGCCATCTCGAAGCAGGGCGTCGCCGTGGTCGTCATCCCTGGCGATGTGGCTCTCTCCGATGCCGTCAACCCTGAGCGGCGCGTCAACTTCAGCTATGTGCGGTCCGACGTAACTCCCCGGCCGGAAGAGCTTGAGCGCCTGGCCACGGAGCTGAATAAGGCACAAAAGGTGACCATCCTGGCGGGGGCCGGATGCGCTGGAGCACATGACGAGTTAGTGGCGCTGGCAGGCAAGCTGCAGGCCCCTATCGTTCACGCCATCCGGGGCAAGGAATTCATCGAATATGACAACCCCTACGACGTGGGCATGACCGGCCTGCTCGGATTTTCGTCCGGCTACCACGCCATGATGAATTGCGACACGCTGCTGATGCTGGGCACCGATTTCCCCTACCAGCAGTTCTATCCGAAGAAGGCGCGCATTGTGCAGATCGACCTCCGCCAGGAGCAGTTGGGACGCCGCAGCCGCCTTGACCTGGGTGTTGTGGGCGGCATTGCAGAGACTCTGCGCGCACTGCTTCCGGCCATCGGGCAAAAGCGCCATCGCGCTCACCTGGACGCCTCGCTCAAACACTATCGCGAGGCGCGCAAGGGCCTGGACGATCTGGCGACGGGAAAGCCCGGTCAGGTCCCCATCCATCCGCAGTATGTGGCCAAGGTGCTGAATGAAGTAGCCGCGGAGGACGCTGTCTTTACCGTGGATGTGGGCACTCCCGTGATTTGGGCGGCGCGCTACCTCACCATGAACGGAAAGCGGCGGTTGTTGGGCTCGTTCAATCACGGGTCCATGGCCAATGCTTTGCCGCAGGCTATTGGAGCGCAGGTCTCTCATCCCGGCCGCCAGGTCATCACGCTCTCCGGCGATGGCGGCGTCTCCATGCTGATGGGCGACTTGCTCTCACTCCGGCAACTGAATCTCCCCGTGAAGCTGGTAATTTTCAATAATGGATCGCTGGGCTTTGTGGAGTTGGAGATGAAGGCTACCGGATTCCTGAGCCATGCCACTGACCTGGTTAATCCTGATTTTTCAAAGATCGCAGAAGGGACGGGAATCCTGGGCCTGCACGTGGATGACCCGGAGCAGGTTCGTCCCACGCTCCAGAAGGCCTTGGCACATAACGGCCCGGCGCTGATCGATATTGCGGTAAACCGGCAGGAACTGGCCATGCCGCCATCGCTGAAGCTGGATCAGATTGTCGACTTCAACCTGTACATGATGAGGGCCATTCTGAACGGACGCGGAGACGAGATCGTTGACCTTGCCCGCACCAACTTGTTCCGCTAGGGCCTAACTCAGGAACTCCGCAATGGCGCTGACCACCGCTTGCTGCTCGTCCTCGCGCAGTTCGGGGAACATGGGCAGAGCGAGCACTTCGCGTGCCGCGCGCTCGGCTTGGGGGAAGCTGCCCTGCACGTAGCCCAGTCCCTTTAGCGCGTCCTGCAGGTGGAGCGGGACGGGGTAGAAAATCTCCGAGCCAATGCCGCGCGCGGTTAGAAACTCCCGCAGGGTATTGCGGCGGACGGTGCGTATGACGTACTGGTGCCATACGTGGCGGCTGCCCGGTACCTCCTGGGGCAGGATCACGCCATGGATGGGACAGGTGCCGGGTTCGGCCAGTCCGGCGGCGGTAAACAACTCGTGGTAGCGGGTGGCCAACTTTCGGCGAGCCTCGTTCCAGCCGTCGACGTACTTGAGCTTGACCTGAAGAAGGGCTGCCTGAAAACCATCCATGCGGGTGTTCCAACCCATCTCGTCGTGGTAGTAGCGGCGGCGCATGCCGTGCTGGCGCAGCATGCGCGCCCGCTCGTCCAGCTTATCCGAGTCGGTGGTTACCATCCCGGCGTCGCCGCAGGCGCTCAGGTTCTTGGTGGGATAAAAGCTGAAAGCCGCGGCGTCGCCCAGGGCTCCTGCCTTCACTCCGTTCCACTCCGCGCCCCAGGCCTGAGCAGCATCCTCGATCAGGGCCAGTTTGTGTTCCACTTCGATCCGGACAAAGGAGTACCAGTCGGCGCACTGGCCAAACAGATGCACTGGCAGAATGGCGCGTACATCTGCGCCGCGCGGCCCTTCCAGAACCGCTTCGACGGCTGTCGGATCCAGGTTGAAGGTGGCGGCCTCGATGTCGGCCAGCACCGGGGTGGCGCCGGCGCGCAGAATACTGCTCACCGAGGCAAAGAAGCTGAAAGGGGTGGTCACCACGGCCATTCCGGGGCTGACGCCCGCCGCGGTCAGGGCCAGCCATAAGGCGTCGGTGCCTGAAGAGCATCCGATGGCGTGGGCTACGCCCACCCGCTTCGCCGCGGCCTGCTCAAAGGCGGCTACCGGCTCGCCAAGAATGAATTGCTGCGTCTCAAGTACATGGCCAACGGCCTCCAGCAGTTCCTCATGGAGCGGCTGGTATTGGCGCTTAAGGTCCAGCATGGGCACATCTTGGGCCTCGCAAGCCGGAAGTGCTGGCTCTGCCGGAGGTACTGCAGATTTGGCTGTCCTTTTCACCTGACCATGGTATCAGCCGATGAGGAGGCGCTATCCCACCGTTTGAGTGCCCAAGGGAGGTTTCTGGCAGCGGGATTCAGTTGAAATGGCCGATAAGCTTCTATAATGTTGTCACATTGCGGGATTTTCCGGCTTTGGGGTTTCCAGCGCCGTCCCCGCTGATTTGTATGCACATTCAGGTGCAAACTGGTTGCACCCAAACTACCCCCCAACAGAGAGAGGGAGATCGGCATATGGAGAACAAGCCGGCACAGAATATTCAGGACACCTTCCTGAATACGGTCCGCAAGGACAAAACCCCCATTACGATTTATCTGGTCAGCGGCGTCAAGCTTACCGGAAAGATCCGCTCCTTTGACAAGTACTCCGTGCTGCTGGAGAACAACAGTCAGGAGCAACTGATCTTCAAGCACGCCATTTCGACCGTGGTGAGCAACCGCGCCGTGATGCATACAGAGCATCGTCCGACTGCGCTCACCGGAATGGGCCCGGCGGCAGTGCCGGCGGTCGCCCCGATTCCTGCCACCGCGGAGCAGAGATAATACGCGGGAGCGCCCTCAATTGACGGCTGTTGAAGGCGGCACAGGCGGCCGTTCGGGATTTCCGGCGACGGGTTCTGGTCGCTGGGGTGGCGGACAGGAACGCGCGGTTCTCGTGGGGGTTGACCTGGGGGGCAGCTCGCGCAGCACACGCTACGGCGTCGCAGGGGCGCGCTGTGCGGCAGTGTGTTCCGACCGTCAAGACAATCCTGCCGATGCGCCCACGACCTCCGCGCTGGAGCCACGCGCCGTGCAAGCCCCCGCAGCACAAGCTGCCAGGGGTGCTGGCACGGGTTTGGACACCGAAGAGTCCCTGGCCGAGTTTCGTGAACTGGTAGCGAGCGCTGGCGGCGAGGTCGCAGCCGAGCTGCTGCAGCGTCGTGCCCGTCCTGACCCAGCCACGCTGATCGGCGCCGGCAAGGTGGAAGAGGTGGCTGGGGTTGCCGCCTCAGTCAACGCCGACCTGGTGCTCTTCGACCATGACCTGACGCCCACCCAGCTCCGTAACCTTGAAGCCGCCCTGCCGTGCCGTGTGCTGGATCGTACGCAGCTGATTCTGGACATCTTTGCTCGCCATGCGCGCACCCGCGAAGGCCAGTTGCAGGTGGAACTGGCGCAGCTTGAATACATGCTGCCCAGGCTCACCGGCAGGGGCAAGGCCATGTCCCAGTTGGGCGGCGGCATCGGTACCCGCGGTCCTGGCGAAACCAAGCTCGAAACCGACCGCCGTCAAATCCAGCGCCGCATCGACCAGCTCAAGCTTGATCTGGAATCGGTACGGCGTGTCCGTAAACAGCAGCGCCAGCGGCGGGAGTCGGTTCCGGTGCCCACGGTAGCTCTGGTGGGCTATACCAACGCCGGCAAGAGCACGCTCTTCAACCGCCTGTCTGGCGCCGGGGTTCTGCAATCGCCGCGCATGTTTGCCACCCTCGACCCCAAACTTCGCGCCATCGAATTGCCGAGTCGGCGCAAAGTTCTCCTCTCCGATACGGTTGGCTTTATCCGCAACTTGCCGCATACCCTGGTCACCAGCTTTCGAGCCACGCTGGAAGAGGTGCAGCAGGCCGAGGTGCTGCTGCACGTGCGCGACGCCAACTCCACCTATGGCGAGGAGCAGAAAACGCAGGTGGAAAAGGTGCTGGCCGAACTGGAGGCGCTGGGCAAGCCGCGCATCGAGGTACTGAATAAGGCCGACCTGCTCACTGACCACGAGCGCACGGGGCTCCAAACCCGCAAGGGCGCCGGCGAGGTGATGGTCTCGGCGCGCACGGGGGAGGGAATGGACGCGCTGCGCGAGGCCATTGACCGCGCCCTCTTTTCCGATCCCGTGGTCGAAGCCGAGCTCTGTGTTCCTCAGCAGGAAGGTGCCGTGCTGGCTGCCATCGATGCGGGGATGGTTGTGCGGCAGCGGAAATACGAGGGCAATCTCGTTCGCCTCACCGTGAGTGGACCCGCTTCGCTGGTGGGGCGGTTACGCCGGTACCGGCAGCGGGGCGATTAGCTTGCTGTTCGTTCCGGCGGTGGTTGAATCATGTGTTGCCACACTTCCCCTTTGACATTGAAGACCCCGCCTATCCAGGTTGCCCTCACTTTTTCGTGATCAAGGACAAATCCGCAGGAGAAACGGATGGATGTGTCTCCATTCACCGCCGCCACCCGACGGATCTACCGTACTTCTCAACGTGTGAGCTAGTCGTCGCGTGCATTGAGCAGCCTTTTCTACCTTCACTTCCGTAGAAACCCTTGGCTGCCGAGCAAGCGCACTTCGAACCCAGTTCCTGTCATGGGATTTTCTCCAATCGCCTATGATGAAAATGCGAGGACTATGTCCGAATTCCGCACCAACAAACCACCCATCGATCATCTGGGCTCGAAGGAGATTTCATGAACCCGGTCCCTGCCGACGAGGGCCCCTCTATTACCACTCTCTCCAGCCGCGAGATCTATCGCAATCACTGGCTGCGCCTGCGCGAGGACGAAATCCTGCGCTCCAATGGCCACAAGGGCATTTACAGCGTGATTGAGAAACACGACTGCGCCGTTATTCTGCCCCTCGAAAACGGAAGAGTGTGGCTGGTGGAACAGTTTCGCTACACCATCCAGGAACGCGCCTTGGAGCTGCCCCAGGGTGGATGGGAGATGGAAGTAGACAAACCTGAGGAACTTGCGCGCGGCGAACTGAAAGAGGAACTAGGCCTTGAAGCCGCGGAGATGACCTATCTGGGAACGCTGTGGATTGCTTATGGCTTTACACGGCAAAAGCAGCACGTGTATCTCGCCACCGGCCTCAGCCCCACCGGGACTGATCGCGACGACGAGGAGCATGACCTGGTCATCCACTCAGTTCCAGTGGAGGAGTTTGAGCAGATGATGCTCACCGGAGCCATTCGCGACGCCAGCACAATTGCCGCATGGGGACTGTATCAGATGTGGAATGCACGGCGCCGGTAGCAAGGCACAAGGAGTTTGCCGCCGCGGGCGATGCGTATCGCCGAGTGGACGTTGGAACGAGCAAACGAGTGCATGTTTGCTGCCTCCCGCTTACGGCCGCTCCTCGATCGGAATCCAGTGCGACGGGTAGACCGGGCCGATGTACTCCGCGCGCGGACGAATCAGGCGATTGTCGTCCAATTGCTCAATGACGTGCGCTGTCCAGCCGGCGATGCGGCTGATGGCGAAGATGGGCGTGTAGAGGTCAATGTCGATGCCCAGGGTGGCATAGGTTGAGGCGGAGTAGAAGTCCACGTTGGCGTTGAGTTTCTTGTCCTGGTTGATATAGAGTTCGATGGCCCGCGACATCTCAAACCACTTGGGCTGGCCGGAATCCTTGCCCAGTTGCTCGCTCATCTTGCGCAGGTGGGTGGCGCGCGGATCCTCAGTCTTGTAGACCCGGTGTCCGAATCCGGAGATTTTCTGCTTGGCGGCCAGCATGCCCTTTACATATTCCACCGGGTCGGCGCCGGCTTTGTCGATCAAGTGGAGCAGGCGCATGACGCCTTCATTGGCGCCCCCGTGCAGAGGTCCTTTCAGGGCGCCGATGGCTCCGGTGATGGCGGAGTGAATATCGGAGAGGGTGGCCGCGATGACTCGGGCGGCGAAGGTGGACGCATTCAACTCGTGGTCGGCGTGCAGGATCAGCGCGATATCCAGAGTGCGGGTCGCCGTCTCGGAGGGCTTGACGCCATTCAGCATCCACAGAAAATTTCCTGCGTGGCTCAGCGAGCGGTCGGGCGGTACAATCTCCAATCCTTTGCGCAGCCGCTCATAGATGGCCACGATCATGGAGATCTGCGCGGTCAGGTTATAACTCTTGCGCACATTGGCGTCGTGGGAGCAATCCTTCTCGTCGGCATCGTAAAAGCTCAAAGCCGAGACCGCAGTGCGCAGCACCTCCATGGGCGAAGCGGTCGGGGGAAACCTGCGCATCATGTCCACGATGCCCTGGTCGATCGACCGGGCCAGCGCTAGTTGCGATTGGAATTCGCGCAGAGCGAGCTGGTTGGGCAGGTGGCCATTCCACAGCAGGTACGTGGTTTCCTCAAAAGTCGAATTCACGGCCAGCTCGTGAATATCGATGCCCCGATAGGCCAGCACGCCCGCTTCTCCGTCGATCCAGCAGATCCCGGAGTTCGCTGCCACAATTCCTTCCAGGCCCTTCCCAGCGACCGCAGTCGACATAGCCTTCGGATCCCCCTTGCGATTGTTCCTTGGCGATTTTGGCCATCGTCCCGGCTCTGAATAAGAGCCCGGCGCACAAAATACAGTAAAGTTCTTTATAGCGTAGCGGTTCCAACCTTGTCACGGTGGGTGGGATTCGCGGCGACAGAAACGAGCGTAATTATCGCGCCGGAAGCCACGGACCACGCGGGTTTTCCAACAAAACAGCGCCATTTTTCTATATTCTGTAGAATCTTCATTGGTGCGTGGAGCAAGTTCTCCACTTCGCGAAATCTGGGCTCCCATTTCCTGGGGGAGTGGAGACTCCCAATAAAAAAAACCGTTGTGGCATCTAAACGGATGGAGAACGCCTTCACAAAAAATGCGGCATTTGTAGAGAGCCGCCATGGAAGAGAGAGGTGCATATGAGTGAAATTGACGAAACTCCTAGAACCTATTCCGGCGCACTGCTGGGGGTGCTTGCCGTGGCCCTGCTGTTGGCCATTGGCGGTCTGATCTGGACCTACACGCTCAGCGGCCGCGTGACGCGCCAGGAAGCGGCGCTGTCGGACGCAAACGCGCAAAACGTGAAAATGGCCGCCCAACTGCGCGAAACCAACGCCCGCCTGACAGTGGCTGCGGACGAATTGGGCAAGTCGATGGGGTTGACGCAGAAGCAGATGGACCAGCGGGCCGAGGAGATCATTCACCGCGAAGACGTGGCCAATCAGCGGCTTGAGGCTGCCCAGAAACAGACTGCGCAGCAGGTTACCGCCGTAGCCAGCGATGTCTCCAGCGTCAAGACCGACGTGGGCGGCGTAAAGACCGATGTGGCCAAAACGCAGAGCGACCTGGCCAGCGCCGTGGCCCAGTTGACGTCGATGAAGGGTGACTTGAGCGACCACTCCAGCCTGATCGCCCGCAACCACGATGAACTGGAAATCCTCAAGCACAGAGGCGACCGCAGTTATTACGAATTCACGCTCAATAAGGGCGACAGGAAGCCGGTAGGCACAGTCAGCCTGCAATTGAAAAAGGCTGACTTGAAGAAGAGCCGCTTCACCCTGACCGTCTTCGCCGACGACAGAAGCTACGAAAAGAAGGACCGGAATGTGAACGAGCCGCTGCAGTTCTACAGCGGTAAGGTACCGGCGCTCTATGAGATCGTGGTAAACACCATCAACTCAAAGAACCAGATCTCGGGGTATCTATCCACACCCAAGACTAGTGCTCAGTGACCGCAATCTGGGGCGCTAGCGTGAGGCTGGGCAGGTAGCGGAAGCCGAAGGTGTAATTCAGGCTTTTGCGGGCGTCCCATTGCTCCTTCGAAAGGCGAAAGGCAGAGACGAAGATCCCCTCCGCCGTCTGTCCCGCGTCGATGGTCGTTTCCGGCGACAGGGGCGTTCCGCGCCACGCTGCCAGGTCGGGATAGGCCACGAAAATCCTCTGGTAATCGCCCGGCATGGCGGCATAGCTGGTGTGGATGGCGTCATCCAGTGTCACATTCGTCATGATCTGGTGCATGAAGAGCGGCTTGTCGCTCTGGTTGTGCAGCCGCACGTGAGAGAAGACCAGCACCTGGTCAAAGGTCTCCTGCGGCATGGATGCGCCATTGGCGTCGAAACCCGCAGTGGCGGTGTGCATGGGGTGCGCCCACACCTCCAGGATCTGCCCCGTCGCGGCCGGAGGCTTTTGCCCCGCCAGCACATAGATTGCCACGGCGGTAGTGATCACGAAAGTGGCCGCGATGCCCGCAATGACCACGTGACTGGAGCCTTTGGTGTACGACTCGCCTTGGGCTGCGCCGTCCACTTCTTCCGGGGATTCCTGATGCAGCATACTCATGACGCAATTATCTTATGCTCATCCCTGCCGCATGGGCGATGAAATCCTGGGCGCACCGCATGGAAACACTTGTGCCTGTCGACTAAGAGCGCTGTCTGTGGCTGCATCCCTGTTACTGTCTACCATTCCGGCTTTGCGGTCGTGCGCGCAACGCAGCCAGGAATTCGTCCGCCCCCTTCGTATTCAGCACATCGTCGGGCCCCAGCCAGGCGCGCCGCAGTTGGCGCAGTCCGTATTCCATCTTGCCCACATGGCGCGTGTCGTGGGCGTCGGTGCTCACCACAATGCGGCAGCCCAGTTCCTTGGCCAGGCGCAGGTCGCGGTCGTTCAGGTCGAGCCGTTCCGGGGCGGCGTTGTGTTCCATGGCTACGCCCAGCTCGGCCGCGCGGCGCAGCACCGCGCCCAGGTCCAGCGAAAAAGCCTCGCGGCGCAACAGCAGGCGCCCGGTTGGATGACCAAGAATCCGTGTGTTGGGGTTCTCGATGGCGCGCAACACACGGCCCGTCATCTCCTCGCGGCTCTGTTCAAAGCGGGTGTGCACGCTGGCGATCACTACGTCCATCTGGGCCAGCACCTCGTCGTCCAGGTCCAGTGCGCCGTCGCCCAGTATGTCAACCTCAATTCCAGTAAAGACGCGGATGCGGCCCTCCATCTGCTTGTCCACTTCGCGGATGCGTTTCATGTGTTCAAGCGCCCGCTTCTCATCCAGGCCGTTGGTCATGGCCAGGTTCTTTGAGTGGTCGGTGATGGCAATGTACTGGTAACCGCGCTTCAAGGCCGCCTCGGCCATCTCGCGGATACTGTTGTGGCCGTCGGTAGCGGTGGTGTGCATGTGTACGTCACCCTGCAGATCGGCCTGCTCGATGAGCCGGGGCAGCTCGTGGCGGGCGGCAGCCTCGATCTCGCCCAGGTTCTCGCGCAGTTCTGGAGGCATCCAGTCCATGCCCAGCGCGGAGTAGATTTCCTCTTCGGTGGCGGCGGCCACGGTGGTGTTGTCGTCCAGGCGCGCCAGCGCCCATTCGCTCAGCGTATAACCCATCTTCAGTGCCCGCTGCCGCAGCGATACATTGTGCGCTTTGGAGCCGGTAAAGTACTGCAGCGCAGCGCCATAGCAGTCCGACGGCAGCAGGCGCACGTCCACCTGTAAGCTGTTGCTCAGGTGAAAACTCACCTTGTTTTCACCCTTTGCAATCATGTCGTGGATGCCGGGGTAAGCGGCTACGTAGTCCACTGCGGCGGCGGAGTTCTCGAGCCCGCACGCCGGACCGGTCACCAGCAGGTCCAGATCCCCGGCGGTCTCACGTCCGCGGCGCAGGCTGCCCGCGGGCGTCACCTTCTCGATCCCCTTGAAGGCCAGCAGGTAGGCCGAGAGACGCGCCGCTGCCTCTTCGGCCTCGTCAATGCGGAAGCGGCCTGCGCTGCGCCGATAGTCTTCGATACCCTTGCGCAGCTTTTCAATCTGCTTCGCGCCCATGCGCGGCAACCCGGCCAGGCGGCCTGCTTCGATGGCCTCGGCTAGCTGGTCGATGCTTGCGATCTTGGCCGCGTCCCACAGCAGGGCCACGGTCTTGGGGCCCATTCCGGGCAGCTTCAGCAACTCCAACAGTCCGGAGCCATACCGGGCAAGCAGTTCATCGCGCAGCGGAAGCGTGCCGGTGGCGGCAATGGCTTGCAGGTTCGCCGCCATACTCTTGCCGATGCCCGGAATCTCAAGCAGGCGCGCGGTGTCAGATGCCGCGGCAGCCAGATCCACGGTAGTCTGCTCCACGGCCTCGGCGGCGCGGCGGTAGCTGCGAATGCGAAAGCTGTCGCCGCCGTCGATCTCCAACAGGTCAGCGGTCTCCGCCAGCAAGCGCGACATGGTGGAATTGTCCATCGGATATGTCTCCGCGAACAGTATCAGCGATGACGGTGGGGAAAGGGGAGTGCAGCCTGGACCGCAGACGAACAAAGTCAACAGCTGGAAGCGCCGCGAGCGGCGGTCTCCTGGCTGGATGGAATTGTGATATGGGCCTGACGATTGGGCGCGCCCATCCCGAACCACCTGGCGGCGGCCTTGCGCTCACGCCCTGTTGTCTACGGTACTACGCGGCGTTGTGGGCGGCTGCGTCCTTGAGCCGGACAACCACGTCCGCCTGGGGACCTTTCTGGCCTTGGACGATGTCGAACTCTACGTCATCGCCCTCTTTCAGAGTCTTGTAACCGTCCAGCTGAATTGCCGAGTAATGGACGAATACATCTGGCCCGTCTTCACGTCCGATGAATCCGTAGCCCTTGGCGTTGTTGAACCACTTGACTTTGCCTTTGTACTGAGCCACAGGCTTGCCTTTCTTGCTGACTTGGTGTTTGGCGGTGAGCAAGGCACAGGGAAATGCCCACCGATACCTAGTAAGACGCCGAAACCGCGGGAAAGGTTGATTCTTCTTCAGAACCGAAGCCCATAAAGTGGGACAGCCCGATCCGCAAAAGGATCACCAGGTCTGGAGGATATTGATTCAATGCAACCGATACCACGCAAGCAGAATTCACTTCTTGCGCTTTTTCGCCAATCGCCGCGCATAAAGCAGCACGCTGGTAAGGGTCTTGCCGTCCAGAATGGCTCCTCTGTCGATCATCTTGATGACCTCTGAAAGCCTCACCAGGCGGAACTCGATATCTTCATCGTCCTCGGGGTGAGCGTCGCCTGCCATCAGCCCCTCGGCCACGAAGACCTTCATCGATTCACCCAGAAAGCCCGGACTGGCGTAGTACTCCACCAGAGGCTTCCACTTCTTCGCGCGGTAGCCCGTCTCCTCTACCAACTCCCGCTGCGCGCCGGCCAGGGCCTCTTCGCCCGCATCGAGCTTTCCCGCGGGCAGTTCCCACAGAAACTGGTTGGCGGCGTGGCGATACTGGCGTTCGATCACCACCCAGGGATCCTTCTTGCTCTTTGAGTTGTCCAGCGCCAGGATGACCACGCTGCCGTTGTGGCGGATCACGTCGCGCTCGCTCTTCTTGCCGCCGGGCTCAATCAGTTTGTCGTGCAGCACGCGGAACAGCGGCCCCTGGTACACCACCACGGAGCTGAGCAGTTTTGCTTTTTCGGCCACATCGGACTGGGCGGTCTTCCCCTTCGCGGCCTTCGCCTTCACAGCTTTTGCATTCTTTCGCAGGACTGGCTTCACAGCCTTTTCTTTTTTGGGCATTCGGATCTTTCTCCTCAATTCGCAATCAGAGAAAGTATACGCATTGTGCCGCCTTCATCCTGTCCGCTCTTGTGCATCGATTGCCCTCGCCGTGGCATCCTTATCACAGCCGTTTCTAACCGGTCGCTTTGCCGAGGATTCCCAAGGGCAAGCGAATTGAAAGCGGGCGCGTTGTCGATCGCAGACTGCCATCCCATTCCCGAGGCGCCCGGATTGAGCCGCCTCTTTCTGGACTACTGTGCCGGCGATGAGGCGGCGCGGCGGTTCTACGCCCTGAATTTGCCGGCAAGCGGTTGGCAGGCTCGCCCTCCGGTTCCCACCCACTGGCCGGAACTGGTCACTCTGCTGGCCGCACAGAATCCCTCCGCATCCGCAGCGCCTGCGCTTGACGCGCTTCGGTCCGGGGCAGGCACGGTGTTGACCGGCCAACAGGTGGGACTATTTGGCGGGCCGCTATTCACGCCCTTCAAAGCGGCCACTGCGCTGGCTCGTGCCCGCCAGGCCACAAAGGCCGGTCGTCCTCACGCCGCCATTTTCTGGCTGGCCACTGAAGATCACGACTTTGCAGAGATCAACCACGTCACCTTTCCCGCCCACCGTGAGTTGCGCAAGCTGGAGTACACAAGTGCGCCCCCGGCGCCCCGTCCCGTAGGCGCCATCCCTCTGGACGATTCGATTACGGCTCTCGTCGACGCGGCATCCGAGTTGCTTGGCTATTCCGAAGCCACGGAGGCGCTGGCCGCGGCCTATCAGCCGGGCCATACTTTCGCCCAGGCTTTTGCGGCGTTCTATTCCCGGGTCTTCGCCGCCCAGGGGCTGCTGGTGCTGGATGCCGGGGGGCGCGCGTTTCACCGCATTGGTGCGCCTGTGCTGCGCGCGGCCATCGAACGCGCCGATGAATTCCACGCCGCGCTGCTGGAACGCAACCGGGCGCTTGAGGCGTCCGGCTATCACGTTCAGGTGGCTGTCGGTGCGCAGTCCAGCCTGCTGTTTCTCATTGACCTGCGAACCGGCGCGCGCCTCGCCCTCAAGAGGCTGTCGCCGAGCGCAACTGAGCCTGCCGGTCTGTGGCAGGCCGGTCGACAGGCCTTGTCCACCGCCGATCTGCTCGGCATTCTCGATGCGGAACCGGAACGTATCTCGCCTTCGGCCCTTCTGCGGCCCCTTTTTCAGGATTTTCTGCTCTCCACCTCACTCACCATCGGCGGCCCCGCGGAGGTGGCCTACTTTGCCCAGTCCGCGGTGCTTTTCGAGCGCATTTTGGGGCGCATGACGCCGGCGGAGCCGCGTTTCTCCGCCACCTTGATCGAGCCCGCCATCGCAGACCTTCTGCGCCGCCACGAACTGACACTGGAGAAGGTCTTTGCCCAGAGTCCGGACTCCCTGGCGCAACTGCTGGCCGCGCGGGCCATGCCGGTTGAGGGCAAGCGAAAACTGGCTGCGGCGGGCTCCGCGCTGGATGCCGAACTGGTGCCGCTGATGGACTGGATGCGTGCGCTCGACGCCGGGCTGGGCCGGTCGGCGGAGACCGCTGCCAGCAAAATGCGCTACCAGATGAACCGGTTGCGGCGCCTGGCGGCCAACTTCCAGTTGCAGCGCGAGGCCTCGCTGGGGCGCCACGCGGAGGCCATTAGCCACGCGCTCTACCCCGGCGGCGTGCTCCAGGAGCGGAGCCACGGCGCGGCCTACTATTTTGCGCGCTATGGTCTTGAGCTGTCTGAGAGGCTCACAGCACAAGCCGAGGATTCCTGCGCTGGGCATGCGGCTCTGTGGCTCTAGCACAACGCAAACAAGGTCCATACCGAGTGTCGGCACAGCGCAGGCCGTATAATCCTCGCGAAGAAATATGGGGGTTTCGGTGAAGAGTTTCTTTTTCGCATTGGCTTTGGGTTTGGCGGTCAGCGCGTCGGCGCAGGTGCCAAAAATGCCCTGTACGACGCCCGATCAGGACAATGCTTTCCTGGGCATTCAAACCATCCGTCTGTGGCCCGGCGAGGCCCCGCAAGCCAAAGGGAAGAACTGCGAAGACATCCCCACGCTGACCATCTTCGAGCCCCATCCGGGCAATGGGAACGGCTCCGCTGTCGTGATCTTTCCCGGTGGCGCCTATTACGGCCTGGCCGCCAACCTGGAAGGCCGTCAGGTGGCTGACTGGTTCACAGCGCGCGGCTTCCGCGCCTTCATCCTCAGCTATCGGCTCAGCTCCCAAGGCTACCTGCTGCCGGTGCCGCTCCTCGACGCGCGGCGTGCCATTCAGACTGTGCGGGCGCGGGCTAGAGACTATTTCATCGCTCCCGACCGCATTGTGGTGATTGGCTTCTCCGCCGGAGGCCATCTGGCCGCGCTCTCCGGTACCCAGTTTGTGCCCGGAGATCCCAATGCCGAAGACGCCATCGACCGCGTTTCCAGCCGGCCGGACTACCTGGTCCTCGGCTATCCCTGGATCGGCGCCATCTCCAGCGACACCTCCCATCTCAGCTATTGCAAGCTGTTTAACGTGATGGATCGTTGCGAGGTACTGCGCAAGGCGTACTCGCCCGACCTTTTCGTCACCAAGGAAACGCCGCCAACTTTCTGGTATCACACCTTCAACGACGAAACCGTTCCCGTGGAGCAGGGGCTGCGCTTCTATGAGGCGCTGGTCAAGGCGGGAGTTCCAGCCGAGGCGCACATCTTCGCTAGCGGACCCCACGGCACCGGCCTGGGCAAGGGAGACGCCGCTTTGGACCAGTGGCCCAATCTGCTGGAGAACTGGCTGCGCGCCCAGGGGCTCCTCACAGTGGACAAATCCATCGCCGGTCCCCGGGTCCCAGGAACAAGATAAGGCGCGAGTTACGCGTGGGCCGAGCGGGGAATCTTCCACATTGCAGTTCGGCTACTACCCGTCCGGGCACATGATCTATCTCAATGTGGACGCGTTGCACCAGCTAAAGGACGATCTGGCAGCGTTTATCGCCAAGGCGACGCAGTAGGGTCTGCCCGTCAAGGCAGACCCCTGGTGCGGATTCCGTTACTGCGGCGGTGCGGAGCCTCCCGCCGGTGCACCCTCGCCGTTCCCGCCACCGTGCCGCATACGCTCCTGCATGGCTTCGTATTTCTGCTTCTGCTGGTCGTTCAGCACAGCTTCAATTTTGCCCTTGGTTTCGCTCGCGATGGTTTCGGCTCTGGCGCGCCGATCCTCACGCGAGAGCGACTGCTCCTGGAACAGTGCCTGCATCTTTTGCTGGCGATCCACCAGCAAAGGCTTGATCTGGCTTTGCTGTTCGGCCGTTAGGCTCAATTGCCTGGTCAGTCGATCCAATTGTCTGTCCGGGTCCATGCGCCACGGCCCGCGACCCTGCTGCTGGCCCTGCTCCGGTGGCGGTGCGGTGTTGTCCTGGGCCACGGCAGCGCCGGTCATGCCGAGTGTGAGCATGCCGCCCAGTGCAAGAGTGAAAAGACTGTTTTGCATGAGTCGAAAACCTCCCACGTTTTCTCGAGAAACAGGCCGGGGTTTGAAATGACCTGTTCCCTCAAGTTCTCCCGTCAAGTCTCCTTGTCGGGATTGCCGTTCACTTGGGATAGACGGGTGTTTGTGCGGCAGGATGAGGGGCAGGCCGGAAATTTACTTTGCGGCGGCAAAAACTGCCCCAAAAAAGAAGAGGCGGGCCGACCGGCTTCGGGAGTGGAAGGACTTCCCGAAACCGGCTGCCCGCTGGACCCTGAACCGGGTCTGGGTGGTATCTTTAGTCTAGGCTTGTTGTGCGGGATTGCAAGCACTTTTTTTGAGCCAAATTCCGTATCCGTGACAGCAGTCACAGGAGTCTGTCCAATCAGCCTCATCTGCGTTGACTTGCGGGTCTGCCCCTGATACAAAAAAGTGTTCCACTCGTGAAGAAAAACTACACTGTCTACACGAAAAACCCGGAATCAGTATGCAAGAAATCATTCAACAAGTCGGGATTCTTTTGCTCGGAGCGGTACCCACGATGCTGCTTTTCATCGTGCTGGTTCTGGCTTACAAGTTTCTGATTCAGGGCCCGCTTACAGCGACGCTGAAACAGCGCACCGCCCTTACCGAGGGCGCGGTCGAAGATGCCCATAAGGCCATCGCCCAGGCCGAGACCCGTGCCGCCGAGTACGCCGAAAAGCTCCGCTTGGCTCGCGCCCAGATCTACAAGTTGCGCGAAGACCGGGTAAAGCAGTGGAACGCGGAGCGCGACGCTGCGCTTGACGTGGCGCGCCAGGCCGCAGGGTTCAAAGTGAGCCAGGCCAAAATCGAGTTGGAAGCTGAGGCCGCCCACGCGCGGCAGGCCATTCAGGCTTCCTCTGCCGATCTGGCCAAACGGGTGGTCCGGGCGGTATTGCCAATGGCCGCCGGGGGTTCCCGTTGAGAAATTTCACTCCGCTTTCTCGCTTTTTCATCAGGATTCTCTGCTTTGCACCGCTCGCTGTGCTCGCCTTGGTGTTGGTGGCAGCGCCCATGCGACTTCAGGCGCAGGAGCCAGCGCCGACAGCCCAATCCCAGCCAGCCGTGACCACTCCCGCGGGCTCGCCTGAAAATGCGGCAAAGCCAGAGGCGCCCAAGTCGGAAGCCGAAGGGGACGACGTCTACCGCCACGCTCCCATCGTGCAGACTCTTGCCAGACTAATGCATCTGCCGCTGGAGACTACCGCACGCCTCTTCGAGTTCATCAATTTCGCCATCATCGCGCTGGTCATCGGCATTCCCCTGGCTAAAATTCTGCCCCGCATCATCCGAAAGCGGTCTCAGACCTTGGTCCACAGTTTGGAGTCGGCGCGCAAGTTGACCCAGGATGCCAACGCCCGGCTTAGCGCTGTGGAGGCCAAGCTGGCCAAAATCGACGAGGAGATTGCTCAGATTCGTAGCCACGTCGAGGACGAAAGCAAGCAGGAAGAAGCACGCATCAAGGCCACCATCGAGGAAGAGAGCGTCCGCATAGTGACCGCCGCGGAGCAGGAGCTTGCCGCGGCCGCGGCGCACGCCAAACGCGGGTTGCGCCATTTTGCCGCCGACCTCGCCATCGAACAGGCCGCCCAGCAATTGATCCTGACGCCGGAAACCGATCGCGCCCTGATCGCTGAGTTTGTGCGTGATACGGCCAAGGGAGGGCAGAACTAAATGGCTGCATTCGTTGCCCGATATGCGCGCGCTTTTGCCGACGTGGTGACCGCCGGAAAGCTGGACACAGTTGCCCTGGATCGCCAGCTCACCGATTTTCTGGCCACCTGGGACGGAAGCGCCGAGTTGCGCGAGTTGTTTGCCAATCCGGCCGTGCCTACGTTGCAAAAGGTCGCGATTCTGGACAAGCTCAATGCAAAGTTGGGCCTGCAGAAGGAACTGCGCAACCTGCTCGCGGTGCTCATCAACAATGAGCGCATCGGCCAGGTGCACGAGGTGGCCTTGGCCTACCGCGCGGAGTTGCAGGAGCGCATGGGCATTCGACAGGCAGAGATTGTTACCGCCCGCGAGTTGAGCATCGAAGAGCGCAGCGGTCTGGTGACCGGCGTGGGCAAATTGGCCGGTTCTCGCATTGAACCCAGCTTCAAGCTCGACACATCGATCCTCGGCGGCACAGTGGTGCGCATCGGCTCCACGGTTTACGACGGCTCGGTGCGCGGGCGCCTGGAACGCTTGAAGGAAGCATTGATCGCCGGATAGGTCGTTCCGGCTGCACGGCAGCAAGGACTTACAAGGATAGGAAGAGCAGAAATGGCTCAGATCAAAGCAGACGAAATTACGCAGCTTCTTCGCGAGCAGATCGCGAACTACGACGCGAAGGTCCAGGTGGACGAAGTGGGGACCATCACCTCCCTCGGCGACGGCATCGCACGCCTCCACGGCCTCGACAAAGTTATGGCCGGCGAGTTGCTCGCGTTTCCGCACGGCATTGCCGGTCTGGCCCTCAGCCTCGAAGAAGATTCCGTGGGCGCCGTGGTGCTGGGCGACTACACCGAACTCAGCGAAGGCGACGAGGTCAAGCGTACCGGCAAGATTTTGAGCGTGCCGGTGGGCGACGGCATGATCGGCCGCGTGGTCGATGCGCTCGGCCAGCCTATTGACGATAAGGGCCCCATCGCCTCTACTTCCTCGCTTCCCATTGAGCGCCTGGCACCCGGTATCATCGATCGCCAGCCTGTTCGGGAACCCATGGCTACCGGCCTCAAGGCCATCGACGCCATGATTCCCATCGGCCGCGGACAGCGCGAGTTGATTATCGGCGACCGCCAGACCGGCAAGACTGCCGTGCTGCTCGACACCATCATCAATAACGCCAAGAATGACTTGATCTGCATCTATTGCGCGATTGGCCAGAAGCGCTCTTCCATCGCCCAGGTGGTGCAGACCCTTACCGAAGCGGGCGCCATGGGACACACCGTCATTGTTGCCGCCTCGGCCTCCGAGCCCGCCCCCATGCTCTACATCGCCCCCTACGCGGCCTGCGCTATCGGCGAGTACTTCCGCGATAACGGCCGGCACGCTCTGGTGATGTACGACGATCTGTCCAAGCATGCCATGGCCTATCGCGAGATCTCGTTGCTGCTGCGCCGTCCGCCAGGCCGCGAAGCCTATCCTGGCGACGTCTTCTACCTCCACTCCCGTCTCTTGGAGCGCGCCTCCAAGCTCAGCGACAAGCGCGGCGGTGGTTCGCTTACCGCGCTTCCGGTCATTGAAACCCAGGCCGGTGACGTGTCGGCCTACATTCCCACCAATGTCATTTCCATTACCGATGGCCAGATCTTTTTAGAAACCGATCTGTTCAACTCCGGCGTCCGTCCGGCGGTCAACGTGGGCCTTTCCGTTTCGCGCGTAGGATTCTCGGCAGCCATCAAGGCCACCAAGCAGGTGGGCGCCACCCTCAAGCTCGATTTGGCCCAGTACCGCGAACTGGCCGCTTTTGCGCAGTTCGGTTCCGACCTCGATCCGCTGACCCTGAAACAACTCAATCGTGGCCAGCGCCTCACAGAACTTTTGAAGCAGCCTCAGTTCCACCCCCTCACATGGCAGCAGCAGGTGGTAATCCTGTTTGCCGGCACCCAGGGATACCTTGACGACTTGCAGGTGGCTGAGATTCGCGCCTTTGAAGATGGCCTGTACAAGTACTTCAGCAACGCCCAGACCGCGTTGATCGACGACCTGACGAAGAAGAAGTCGCTCGACGACGACCTGCGCAGCCGGATGCACGCTGCGATGAAGGAGTACAAGGCAGGCTTTGTGGCAGAAGTAGCCGCGGCGGTAACGGCATAACGGACAGCTGACAGTCGCAAGTCAGGCCCGCTTGAATCAGAACCGCCCGTAGTTTTAGTTCTTAACTGTTAGCTGTCCACTGTCAACTGATAGCTGTCAACTGTTAGCTGTGAACTGGAAACTAAGTAATGGCAAACGTCCTCGATTTACGGCGCCGCATACGCAGCGTGAAAAATACGCGCCAGATCACCAAGGCCATGAAGATGGTGGCGGCGGCTAAGCTGCGTCGCGCGCAGGAGCGGGCGCTGGCGGCCCGGCCCTACGCCAAGATGATCACCAGCGTGCTTGAATCCCTTACGCGCCGTATCGAGATATTTGATCCGGAGACCGGGAGCCTGCGTCATCCGCTGTTTGCTACCCGCACTGAGAAGCGGGTGCTTCTGGTGGTCATCAGCGGCGATAAGGGCTTTGCCGGCGCGTTCAACGCCAACATTTTCAAGACTGCCTTCCAGTTCATCGGCGGCAATCCCGACAAGCAGGTCGATGTCGAGGCCGTGGGCCGCAAAGGCCGCGATATGATGCGCCGCCGCTATCCCGCCGCCGTCTATGCTGAGGACGCAGCGGTCGAAGGGCCAGCCCGCAAGGTGAGGGAGCGTAAGGTTCCCGTTGAAATCACGGGCGAGCATCCCGGCCTGCTCGGCAAGCTGGAGACGGCTCGCGTTTTCGAGTTGGCCGAGAGCATCATCTCCCGCTATGTCCACGAAGAGATCGATGCCGCCTACATCGTCTACAACGAATTCAAGTCGGTCATCTCGCAGCGCCTGGTTGTGGAACGCCTGTTGCCGTTGATGAAGATCGGCATTCCGCAGATTACCGGCGCTGTCGAGCCCAGCGAAGCCGAGCGGGAGCGCGCCGCCGAAGCTGCTCTCAGTGCCGGCATCGCCTTGGAGCCCATCGACACCGCCGCGGCCGACGAAGAGTCGCGCAAGTTCGGCACCGCCCAGGTGGACTACATCTACGAGCAACCGGCCGAGGAACTCTTCAACGGGTTGCTGCCCCAGTACGTATCGTCCATGCTTTATCACGCCATGACCGAGTCGGTGGCCGCCGAGCAGGCGGCGCGCATGACGGCAATGGATTCGGCTACTAACAACGCCTCGGATATGATCGACGCCTACACGCTGCAGATGAACCGCGTGCGGCAGGCCGCAATCACCAAGGAAATCATTGAAATTGTCAGCGGCGCCGCCGCTGTCTAAGCACTTCGGAAGGCAGAAAATGGCAGAGAACATCGGCAAGGTGATTCAGATTTCCGGTCCCGCGGTGGACGTGCAGTTTGAAGAAGCGACGATGCCGCCCATCTATCAGGCGCTGCGCGTCACCAGCGAGGGCTTTACCGTGTCCACGCCTATCAACGTGATTCTCGAGGTGCAGCAGCACCTCGGCGAGGGCCGCGTGCGCACCGTGGCCATGGAAGCCACTGACGGCATGGTTCGCGGCATGAAGGCCATCGACCTCGGCGGCCAAATCCGCGTACCGGTGGGCAAGCAAACCCTGGGCCGGGTCATCAACGTCATCGGGGAGCCGGTGGACGAGCTCGGTCCCGTGGGCGAAACCCAGCGCATGCCCATTCATCGTCCCGCCCCGCTGTTCGACGAGCAGTCCACTCACGAGGAGATGTTTGAGACCGGCATTAAGGTCATCGACCTCATCCAGCCCTTTCTCAAGGGCGGCAAGGTCGGCCTCTTCGGCGGCGCCGGCGTGGGCAAGACCGTGGTCATCATGGAACTGATCAACAACGTGGCCAAGAATCACGGCGGCTACTCAGTCTTTGCCGGTGTGGGCGAACGCACCCGCGAGGGAAACGACCTGTGGCTCGAAATGACCGAGTCTGGCGTCATCAAGCCCGGCGACTTTGCCAACTCCAAATGCGCGCTGGTCTACGGCCAGATGACCGAGCCGCCCGGAGCGCGCCTCCGCGTGGCCCTCACCGGGCTTACCGTCGCTGAGTATTTCCGCGACGTCGAGGGCTCTGACACGCTGCTCTTTATTGACAATATCTTCCGCTTTACGCAGGCCGGCTCTGAGGTTTCCACGCTGCTCGGCCGCATGCCCTCGGCTGTGGGTTACCAGCCCAACCTCGCCACCGAAATGGGCGAATTGCAAGAGCGCATCACCTCCACTAATAAGGGATCGGTCACCAGTGTGCAGGCTGTCTACGTGCCCGCCGACGATTTGACTGACCCCGCGCCTGCCACCACCTTCGCCCACCTCGATGCCCAGACCGTGTTGAGCCGCCCTCTGTCGGAACTCGGCATCTATCCTGCCGTCGATCCTTTGGCGTCCAGCTCGCGCATCCTGTCGGCGCGCATCGTGGGCGACGAGCACTACGACGTGGCTCAGGGCGTGAAGAGGATTTTGCAGCGTTACAAAGACTTGCAAGACATCATCGCCATCCTCGGAATTGACGAACTCTCTGAGGAAGACAAGACCACTGTGGCGCGCGCCCGCAAGGTGCAGAAGTTCCTGTCTCAGCCCTTCCACGTGGCCGAGACGTTTACCGGAATTCCCGGCGCGTATGTCAAGGTTGCCGATACGGTGCGCAGCTTCAAGGGCATCATCGAAGGCAAGTACGACGACATCCCTGAGCAGGCCTTCTACATGAAGGGCGCAATCGAGGAAGTTCTCGAGACTGCCGAGAAACTGAAAGCGACGGTGTAACGAAGCTGACGGCGAACAGCGGACAGTTGTCGGTTTCTGACTGTTTGCTTTCGACTGTCAGCTGTCAACTGATAGCTGTTAGCTGTCCCGAAGGAACCTTATGGCAGACACGACAAATCAACTGCGGGTCCGGCTGGTAACCCCCGAGCGCACCCTCTTCGAGCATCCCGTGGATGCCGTCGAGTTGCCCGCGAAGAACGGTTACATGGAGGTTCTCTACGGGCACGCGCCGCTGATGGCCGAACTGGGCGCGGGCGACGTCACCCTGCACGGTGCTCCCGGCGGCGACCAGCGTTACAACGTCAGTTGGGGTTTTGTTGAGGTGCTTCCCGACCGGGTCACGATTCTCGCCAATGATGCGCTCAAGCCTGAGGAAATCGACGTGCCTCGTGCCCAGCAGCAACTGGACCGCGGCCAGAAGGAATGGAAAGAGGCGGGCGATAGCGAAGAGGCGTACACCGAGGCCTTGCGCGTCATTGCCGAAGCTGAAGCCAAGCTGGCCACGGCGGCAGAGAAGCACTAGAACATTTTCAATTTGAGTGTGAACAGAACCCCGGGTGCCCCGTCCTTTCCGCGCCCTTTTGCGAGAAGGATGGAAGACCACAGATGCCCGTCTCGGCGGTAAGCAGTCAGGCCGAAAACGCTCTAAGACCGCACCACCAATATTCGCTTCAGTTCGAGAGGCCCTGCTCCCGCAGCAGGGTCTTTCATTTTGCAATACGATACCGAGAGAAAGAACTGTGATGAATCGTGTAAGGGGAGTCGGAAATCTGGCCGGGTGGGGACTGGCTGCTGCGAGCCTCATGGCCGCGCAATCACTTCCGCCCACGCATGTGGATAACTTCACCGGCCACCCACGGGTAATCATCCTCAGCGATATTGGCAACGAGCCCGACGACCAGATGTCGTTTGTGCGCCTGCTGCTCTACTCCAACGAACTGGACATCGAAGCCATGATCGCCACGACTTCGACGTGGCAGAAGACGGCTACGCATCCCGAGACGATGCACGCCCTCATCGACGCCTACGGGCAAGTGCGGCCAAACCTGCTTCTCAACGCCCAGGGCTGGCCTCAAGCCTCTGAACTTGCAGGTCGCGTCTTTACAGGTCAGACCGCATACGGCATGGCCGCAACCGGAAACGGTAATCTGTCCGATGGAGCGCGCGCTATCGTGCGCTCGGTAGACCGCGATGACCCCCGGCCGCTCTGGATCTGCATCTGGGGCGGAGCCAACACATTGGCGCAGGCACTTCAGGAGGTCCGGTCCACGCGCACCCCAGACCAGGTGGCCAGCCTTGTCGCCAGGCTTCGCGTCTACTCTATCTCCGACCAGGACGACGCCGGCCCGTGGATACGCCGTGAGTTTCCCGGCCTTAACTACATCGTGTCGCCCTCTACACCTACCAGCGGCGAGTATTACTTCGCCACTTGGACAGGCATTAGCGGCGACGCCTACTACCGCAACGCCGCGGGCGCCGACTTCACCACCGTGACCAATGAGTGGCTGGACGACAACATCCGCAGCAAGGGGCCGCTAGGAAAGCTCTATCCGCGCTTCCTCTTCATCATGGAGGGCGACACACCGTCGTTTCTGGGGCTCATTGATAACGGTCTCAACGCTTTTCGCAGGCCCGATTGGGGCGGTTGGGGTGGGCGCTATATCTATCGCCAACCGTATGGTGAGACGCATCCCATCTGGACCCAGGGCGGAAATGAAATCGCACGCGCCACTTCGCAGGACGCTGTGACGGGTACCGACGGTGTTGAACATGTTTCCGATCAGGCCACCATCTGGCGTTGGCGCGAGGCATTCCAGAACGACTTTGCTGCGCGCATGACGTGGACAGTGGCCGACTTTGCCCATGCCAACCACAACCCGATCGCTGTGGTGAATCACCAGGCGGGGACCGTGCCAATCGAAATGGATTTGACGGTCGGAAAGTCGATCGAGCTTGACGCGAGCGACAGTTCCGATCCCGACAGGCAGCCGTTGCATTTTCACTGGTTCCACTATCCTGAGGCGGGCAGCGCGGATGGCAACCTCGCCGCGGTTACTCTGACAGCCGCGGAAACCTCTCGCGTCGAGGTGCGGGCAGATGCAGTATGCCGGCCGATGTGGATTCCGCGCATTCCTTGTACAGGCGGCGGCGTCGCGCACATTATCCTGGCAGTCACCAACGAAGGCACGCCGCGCCTCACGTCCTATCGCCGCATCATTCTCCATGTGCACCCCGCGGACGCTCGCCGGTAAGGCGATACCCGCCTGTGCAACCACCCGGGCCAGCGCCTACAATGCTCAGTGTGATGGCCAAAACGAAAGAAACCACGTTCGAAGTTACTTGCCCGGATTGCGGGGCGATGATCAGGATCGATGCCTCCACCGGGCTGGTGGTGAGCCATACTTCGGCTCCGCGCAAGCGCATGTTTGAAGACCTGGAAACGGCTGCCAAGGCCATGCGAGAGCAGGATGAGCGCAAGGAGTCGATTTTCCGCCAGTCGGTCGATGCGGAGAAGAACAAGGCGGACCTGCTGGAGAAGAAATTTGCCGAGGCCCTGCGCAAGGCCAAGGATGCGCCCGAAGGCAAGCCCCTGCGCGATTTCGACCTTGACTGAAGTGCATTTGGTCACCCAATTCGCAGTGTGGATTTGCTCTGAATCCGAGTAGTATGTGAGACACCGCCTGCACAGCTCAGGCGAATGCGCTTCAAGGGGGAGAAGAGTTCATGGGCCTTACGCAAGTTCCCAGGAAAGAAAGCAGATCCCCGGTGGATGTGAGTACTTCACAGGCCGACTGCATTGAGTGGGTCAAGTACGCAGCCTGCGGTTCCCTCATCGCAAGCGGTGTGCTGCTGCTTACCGGCCAGCGCCGCGCGGGCTTGGTCGCGGCTGTATCCGGCGCTGCATTGGCGATGCTCGACCAGCAGGATCTGCTGAGTGCGTGGTGGAAGCAGCTTCCCGGCTATGTCGATCAGGTGCAGCACCTCGTCGACCAGGTGCAGAACACTGTGGAAGAGGTTGCCGTTCGGCGCGAGTCGCTGCGGCAGGTTCTGAACAAAGCAGAAAACGCAGGCTAGATTCCCAACTGCTGCCGACCCGCCTCGCTGATGCGGTGGGGCGTCCATTTGGGTTCCCAAACCAGCTCAACCTCCACCCTGCTTATGTCCGGGATGCCGGCCAGCCGGTTGTGTACCTGTTCCAGGATGAGCCCCGAAGCGGGGCACTGCGGGGTGGTCAGGGTCATGGTCACCTTCACCCATTGGCGCGGCCACGCCGGCGTCGAATCCGCATCGGGACCGGTCGCCACACCGTAAATCAGCCCCAGGTCCACCAGGTTCAGCTTCACTTCCGGATCGAAGCAATCGCGTAGCGCAGTCAGAATGTCATCCTCTGAGAGCACCCTAGTTTTTCCGCTCCACCAGGTACCGCGCCACGGACTTCAGCCCCTCGGCCCGGCTCCCGTAGGGCGCCAGCGCGGCAAAGGCCTCCTCAACCAGGCTTGCCGCATCGCGCTGGCTTTGCTCGATGCCGTAGACAGCCGGCCAGGTGGCCTTTTCGGTGGCCTGATCCTTGCCTGCGGTCTTGCCCAGTTGCGCGGAATCCACCGTCATGTCCAGCACATCGTCCACAATCTGGAAGGCCAACCCTGCTTTGCGCCCAAACACTTCCAGACGGGCCACGTCGTCCGCGGTGGCCCCGGCATAAACCCCTCCTGCCACTACGCTTACCCGGATCAACGCCCCCGTCTTGGCACGATGAATCGCCTCCACCAGTTCCGGTGTCGGCTTCATATGCTCGCTTTCCAGATCCAGCACCTGGCCGCCGATCATGCCTTCCACCGTGCCCACGGCGTTGGCAATCAAGCCGATGATCTGCACCGTGGCCGCTGGTGGGGAATCCAGCCCCGCCAGCACCTCGAAGGCGCGCGTTTGCAAGGCGTCTCCGGCCAGGATGGCGATCGCTTCGCCGAATGCCACGTGGCAGGTAGGCTTGCCGCGCCGCAGGTCGTCGTTGTCCAGGGCCGGCAGGTCGTCGTGAATCAGCGAATAAGTGTGTAGCATCTCCAGCGCCGCGCCCAGCCGCTCAATGCCTCGTGGCAGCGCGCCGGCAATAGTCACCGCGGCTTGGTATGCCAATAGAGGCCGCAGCCGTTTTCCCCCCGCAAAGGTTGAGTGGCGCATGGCCCCGTGAATTGAAGCAGGAACCGTTTCCACGCTGGGCAGCAACGCTTCCAGAGCGTGGTCGGTCAGCTCCGTGGCTTCTTGTCGCAACGATTTCACATCGGTCGGCATCGCTCTCATCATAACCGAGGCTGCGCGTTGCTTCCCTCTGGCAACCTCAGCTTTCGTTCCATTAAATAAAGACCTGCGATCAGCACCAGCGCGATTGCGCTCGCCCAGCGCCCCGTCCTCGCGTCGTCAGTGGTGCTCCAGTCCACGCTCACGTCCATCGGTCCCTTGCGAACCGGCACGGCGATCAGCCCATCATTGCGCTGCAGATCTGCGGCAGGCTTGCCGTTCACCCTGATCTCCCATGCCGGGTAGCTGCGCAGGTGCAGAATCAAGTCCCCAGCGCGGGGGCTAACCGCAACGATACGCAGGTGTTCGGCAGCAGCCTTTCCGGGTTGAAGCAGCCGTTGGAAAGTCGCTTCGCAGCTGCCTTGCGACGGATCCCAGGCCGGGGTAGTGCCGTCCGAACCCTGTCCCAGAACAGTTGTGGGACTATCGCTGAGGCAGGCGTCCGGCAAGCCCGTGGCCAGCAGTGAATCGTCGGCGCTCGGAGGCGCATATTCATCCACTCCTTCAAAGCCGGCTCCGCTGCCGTACTCCTCCAACATCGGTTTCACGGCGTCCTCATCGTCGCAAGGTTGGAAGAAGTTGAGCCCTGCCGCGATCGTAGCGGCCAGGAAAATCAATGCGCAGATACCCACAACGGCCGTGCGCCGTCGGGGTCGCGTCGTCCACACTGCTGCGGCGAAAAAGATGCCCATGGGCGCCTCTACCACCACCAGCCAGCGCCAGGGAAACTGCAGAAATTGCAGCTTGGGCAGCGCATTCCACACCGGCAGCGAAATCGGCAGCAACAGAAACAGAACCGCTACTGGAATCAGCGCCAGGGAAATCCACCAGCGTCGTTGGGCGGGGAGGGTTCCGCGCCGTCCACTAATCAGCACCCCAGCCAGGGCCACCGCAATCATGCTGATCGCGATGACCGACACCTTGAACAGTTCCGCGTCATGCAACTCCAAAGCCGGATCACCGTGACGGCCGAAAAGCCAGCTCGCTTCAATCCGCAGTCCGGGATCGTCGATGGCCTGGCGAATATCCACCCAGCCCTGCTCCACGGCTGCGGGAACCAGGTACAGGCCGGCCAGACCCATGCCCAACGCCGCCGCGGCAGTGGCCCGCAGCACCGGAGCCCAGGAGCGCCACAGCAACGCCATCACCAGCGCCATAGCGGCCAGCAGGTAGCAGGCCATCACCCCCAGCGGCGCATTCGACAGCCACGTCCCAGCCACCACCAGCGCCAGCGGAGCGGCTGAACCGTCAAACGCCCGCCGCCACACCCGTGCCTCGGGATTGCGGTCGCGCAAGACCAACAGCAACAAGATGGGAATCCAGAAGCCCCCGGCCAACTCGCCAAATGCCGAGCGCTCATAGGCGGTGAACAGCGCATATCCTGAGAACATTGCCGCGCAGCCGGCGAGTGTCGCCGCGCCTTCAGCCAACATTGTGCGAGCCAGCGCGCGCGTGGCCAGCCCGCCCGCGGCCAGCAGCAGGAATGTCAGCACTACCGGCACCGCCACCCACGGTAGCACCGCCCCCAGCGCCGCACCCGCCATCCAGGTCAGCGGCGGATAGAACACGAAGCGTGGCTCGCCCGCACCGAGGTTCGCGCTTGGCGCCCAGTGCGGATACAGAATCCCCTGCCGCCAACTTCCCAGGGCATCGAGCCATGACACGAGATGAAAGTCGAAGTCGTGTCCGCAGGTAGTGCCTCGCAGCAGTTGCGGCGCGGTCGCCACGACGGCAGCCATCAGCACGATCGCGGGTCCAGTCGACCGCGGCGCCAGTCTTCCGGCAAGCTGCTTCCAGCCGCTCGGCAAGGTCGCACTCATGGCAGCAGGCGCAATGTGTGGCGTGTTTGGGCAGCCACCACTGCCGGGCTGAACGGGAGCGCAAAAGTCGTTCCCCCGTACCAGTCGTTCCACTGGTCGCGGAACCAGGGGCTGAAAGGGTTCCCACTTTCACCCAGCACAATGTTCTCCGTCGAGCCGTCGATGTTGCTCCAGTCCATCGTGAAGCGTTGCGAAGGGCCGAAGTCGCGGCCCACCTGCTTCACTGTGGTGGTGTCGCCGCTCAGCGGCTGCGGACCGGTCCCGGCCATGCGCCCCAGCCGCGGCAGGAAGCCGGCCAGCGGGTGCTCAATATCGATGACGTGCCAACTCCCATAGGTCCACTGGCCCACATGCTCGGGAGCCTTCCCCTGCGCCATGCCCCGCCGCACCGCCTCAGTCAGCAGCGCGTCCCAGTTTGCATAGCCCGGAGCCAGCCAGTCGCTGCTGCCCCGCATCACGATCTCTTCCTCGGCAAAGTTCGACTCCGCCCAGTGATACTCTTCGGCGTCCTTGCCTAGCTTTGGCTCCAGAATCATCGGCCAAAGGGCGCTGCGGGTCTCCGTCACCAGCGAGGCAGCGGCGGAGTCCGTTGTCAGCCGGCCGTCCCAACTGCGCATCAGGTCGGCAGCCTTGCGCAACTGCTCGTCGGTTGCCGCCGCGTGGTCGATAGCGTAAGCAAAGCGGTGCGCCAGCTCCTGGTCTACCTCGCTATAGATGTCTGTCTGCACCGCCAGCAGGTCCTTGGGCGTCAGTTGATCCCGTCCTTGCAGCATCTTGTAGACGCGCTCCGCGCGGTAGGGATCGATCCACTCCAGCGAAAGCGGGTAGGGAGATTTTTCGTTGGTCACGCGGGAGTTCGCGGTAGCCAGGAATCCCGAAGGCGGATCGACCGCGCTAGGCAGGCTGTCGAACGGAATATAGCCCTGCCACTCATGTAGGCCATCCTGAATCGGCACCCCCGCCAAACCCCCCGGTCGCATCGGAACCCGTCCCACGGCGTGGTAGGCGATGTGGCCCTGGTCGTCGGCGTAGACCAGGTTCTGCGTAGGCCAGCACCACTGCTCAATCGCCGCGGAGAACTCTGTCCAGTTTGTCGCTACATTCATAGAGTAGAGTGGGATCTGATTGAGCGTTGAGTCGTAAAGCGTCCACTGCAGCGCGATGGGTCGCGTCTCCCGGGTCAAGATCGGGTTCACCAGCGGCCCGTGTGCAGTGGATTGCACATCCACCGTCACATCCTTGCTGCCACGGACGTGAATGACCTCGTGCTCCACGCTCAGCGGCTTCCACGATCCATCCCGCGCTTGGTAGTTGCCCTTGCCGTCTAGTTTCTCAATGTAGAGGTCCTGCACGTCGGCGAACAGCGCGGTGAATCCCCACGCCACGTGCTCGTTATGCCCGGCCACCACAAATGGCATGCCGGGCAGCGTCACCCCGGCGGCATGATAGCCCGGCGCGCGCAGATCCGCCATGTACCAGATAGTCGGCACGCTCAGCGCGAGGTGCATGTCGTTCGACAGCATCGGCTTGCCGCTCGCTGTGTGTTGCCCGGCAATCACCCAGTTGTTCGATCCCGATGCGCACCCCATGCAGGCGGGCAGGCCGAGCACTGCGCGCAGCGAACTGATCTCTTCCAAGGCCTCCGCCTCACCCGGCTTGGAAAGGGAGGATCGCACAACAAGACCGCGGTCGGCCTGCGCGCCACTGGCCTGCGTGCGCTCGTCGTCTTCATCCTCATCGCTCGAGGGCGGCGGCTCCGGGTGGGGCTGGCTCAGGTCCAACAGCACGCCTGTGGGCGGGCGATCGCGCCATGAGCCCACCGGATACAATTCGGATTCGAGCTTGGAGTTGTTCAGTTTGGCTGCGACGCGCTCTCGCGACAGCTTCACGTCCCAGTGTGTGTCCAGCGTCTCCACCATCATCATCCCGATGGAGAGGGAATCGGCGCCGCTCCAGGGTTGGGGGCGGTAGTGCAGCAATCGGAACTCCGGCGGCAGCGCGTCCTGGTGCTGTTCGATGTAGAGATTTACACCCCGTGCATAGGCGTCCAGACGGACCCGGTCGGCCGCGGGTTGATTGGCGTAAACGCGCCGCGCCGTCAATCGAAACCCCAGCACCCGTTGCGCCCGGTCGTGTTTCACCAGCGAGCGGCCCATGATTTCCGCCAACTCGCCGTTGGCATTGCGCCGGAAGGCGTCCATCTGCCACAGACGATCCTGCGCGGTTACATAACCCTGGGCCATGAACAGGTCTTCCTGCGTCGCCGCATCAATGTGCGGTACGCCGTGTGCGTCGCGACGTACCGTCACTGGCGCAGTCAACCCCGCCAGTTGCAGGTCGCCATCCACTACCGGCAACGCAGCCTTTACCGCGGACCGCAGCCACAGCACACCCATTCCCGTAGCCAGCAGCAGCAGAACGAGCAGTCCGCCCACGATCCACAGCAGGCGGCGGAGGCGGCGGAGCCAGCGGCTCCGTTTGGCTCCAGTTGTCAGATTCGATGACGGGTCAGTGCTTGCGGGGTTGGACATCGGTCATCAACAGGATAGCGCCATCACCAGGCCCCGGACCATTGTCGCGAGTGGAGTGCAGTCGCCTCATGGTCCTCGCGAATCACTCAAATCTCACGCCCTGCAAGTAGGACGAAGCCTGGGCCTTCGCGTGCGCGTCGATAAGCGAAGAGCAGCCTTCCAGATTTGGGACCGCCGACTTTACGTTAGATTGCGGCAGATCCGTTACCTTCACCTTAGTCGCTGATTTCACCCAGTAGTCCACTGCATAGCATTGCGGCAAGACCGCCTGTTGTCCCGTTGGCGCTTCCCCTCGAAACGCGGCGATCAGGATAAGGCAGAGTGGCAATGGATACCGAATCTGCGCGCCAGCTTGCGGGTACTCGGCAAGCGACACCCCGGCAGCAGTTCGTGACACAGAATGCTCAGTTCGAAATGCGTCATCAACTGCTCCCGCAGTGAGACTCCAGCCGTTCGGTTGAGCCACAGCCGCATTGCTTTCCCTTAGTCCGCCACCTGCGCTGTAACGGGCGCGGTAAGCGTCGCAGGCCTCTTGCGGCCATAAGCAAGCAGCAGCACCGCCAGCAGTAGCAAGATGATTGGCAGAACCAGCAGGCTGCCTTCGGGGCCATCCGCGCCGCCGCTCCACAGGGTGTTTCCCACTGGCGATGTGGTCAGGTAGTGGCCTGTGGCCACGTTGCCGCTGTCGGCTGCGCCATAGAAGTAGGTCTCCGCCCAATCCCAGGCCGCATGGCAGCCGATCGCCCACCAGGCTGAGCCGGTCACCTTCACACTGACGCAGAAAACGAAGCCGACAAACGCAGCCGTGAAAATGCCGATCCAGTTTTCACCGTTGTTGCCCGTGTGGCCAAATCCGAAGAACGTCGAAGTCACCCATGCCGCCTGCCAGAAGCCTGATACGGGAGATTTTCTCAGGTGCAGCAGGAAGCAGGGAATCAGCCCCAGCGCGGCAATCACATAGACACCCCAGATACCCTGGCCCTTGCCCCGCACCACGAGGTCGATGCAAATTGCCCCGATCAGCCCCAGCGCCCACCAGAAATTGATGCCTCTGGTCAGGGTGTACAGAAGGAAGCAGCGCATGGTCCCTTCTTCCACGCAGCCCACGAGTAGGAAAACGCAACCCCACAAGCCGGCATAGGTGAAGATCTGGTGCCCGCTCAACGCGATCGGGCCAAAGTGCAGCCAACCGCCCCAGGCCAGGGCGCCCACCAGGGCCGACAGTGCCGCAAATCCTGCTACCAGCCCGCTGACGAAATGCGAGACGCGGCGGGGACCGGTCAGGTTGTAATCCAGGATGCGCCTGTGCTCGATAAGGGCCACAATTGCCGCCGCGCCCAACATCCCCAGAAATCCCACCAGTTCTGAAAAGAACCCCGACCTGGCGGTGAAGGTCTCTCTGCCGCCGATCAGGTGAGCCCTTGAAAACACCGTGCCTATCGCGAAGGCGAACAGAAGCAGCAGCAGAATAAACGCCGCTACCGACCAGCCCGCACGTAGTCCCTGGCTGCCGATAAAGATCCAGCGTAGTCCTCGGTAGGCTTCGCCTTCCGGCGCGGGGGCCGGTGCGTCGGGAGGCTGCTGTGCTTCCTGCGCAGATTGCGGCGCCAGGGGCTGTATTTCGGGCTCCATGAACACTCCTTGAGTTGATTGCAGATTTCGTGTGTGGAGAATTCTACTCAAGAACCAGTACGGCTGGACAGGCGATTGTGTTCCGGGGTCAAACTTCGCCGTCCTTCCCCTCGTCCTCGCCTTGACACATTGAGCCCCGCGCTTGATGCTTAACAGTTCTGGTTATTCGACTTTACTTGACAGGGAGACCTCAGATTTTGCGAGTTCGCGTCTTCTATCACGACAAGTGCTTTGACGGAGCTTGCTCAGCCTCGCTGTTTACACGGTTCCACCGCGAGTGCATCGACGGCAACGCCACTTACGAGTACCACGGCCTGGTCCATCGCGCCGGTGCACTCTTCGACGAGAGCGAATTTAGCGGCGACGAAAATGCCATCGTCGATTTTAAGTATTCCGCTTCGCCACGCATCACATGGTGGTTCGACCACCATCTTTCCGCATTCCTCACTTCCCAGGATCAGCAGCACTTTCTCGCCTGCCAGCAGGACCCGGCCTGTGCTGCGCACAAGTTCTTCGACCCCAAGTACACCTCCTGCACCAGCTTCCTGGCCCACATCGCCACCACTCGCTTCGGCTTTAACGCAGCCCCGGTCGCAGATCTGATTCACTGGGCAAATATGGTGGACGGCGCGCTCTATGAAAGCGCGGATGCAGCCGTGGAGATGGCCGCTCCGGCCATGAAGCTGACCCTCATCATCGAGTCCACTCAGGACCCGGCGTTTATTCCCCGCCTCATCCCGCTGCTTACCGAAATGCCCCTCGAAGCCGTGCTTGGCCAGCCATTTGTGAACGGCTTGCTGGCCCCGTTGCTTGAGCGCCACCAGCAGGCTATCGAGCTTATTCGCGATCGCAGCGAGGAGCGCGACGGAACTATCTTCTTCGACATTACCGACCATCCGCTGGAGGGCTTCAACAAGTTCATCCCCTACTATCTGCACCCCCAGGCCACCTACTCCATCGGACTCTCCAAATCCAGCTTCCGCACCAAGGTATCCGTGGGTTCGAACCCCTGGACCAAGGCCGATCCGGCGAAGATGGTCAATCTTGCTGCGGTCTGCGAGCGCTACGGCGGTGGCGGCCACGCCCGTGTAGGCGCCATTAGCTTTCCGCCTGACCAGGCCGATAAGGCACGCGCCGCCGCCGCCGAGATCGTCGCCGAACTGCGCGCACAGAAACCGTTGACGTGAGACCGTCCAGGCTTTCTACCGTGGCAGCAACCCTTCTTAAGCCTTTACCTTCATGCTGGGCCATTCGGCGCGGCGCCGATGCAGAAACGCGGCAACGCCTTCCTTGAAGTCCTCGGTGGAGCGCTGCTGGGCGTTGGCAACGATGGCGTCCTCAATCTCGTCGTCCAGCCGCCGGCGCGCGTGCTTGGCCAGTAGCCGCTTTACCGCTTGCATGGCCTGGGGGCTGTTCTGCAACAGCGACTGGGCCAGTGCATGCGCCGTCTGCATCAGTTCTTCCGCCGTCACAATCTGGGTTACCAGCCCCATCTGCAGTGCCTCATGGGCCTTTATCAGGCGGCCGGTCAGCAGCAGGTCGCGGGCGCGCTTTTCTCCCACCTGGCGTATCAGAAACGACGCCACAATCGCCGGCACAAACCCCACTCGGACCTCGGTATAGCCGAACTTGGCTTCGGGAATAGCGAGCGTAAAGTCTGCGATTGTGGCCAGGCCCATCCCGCCTGCGATGGCCGGACCGTTGACCGCTGCGATCACCGGCTTGGGAAAGTCATAGAGGGTGCGCAACACCCGGGCCATGTTCTCTGAGTCGTGCCGGTTTTCCTCCGGCGTGCGTGCGGACATTGTTTCCAGCTGTTCCAGGTCCAGGCCCGCGCAAAAGGCTGAACCGGCGCCAGTCAGGATGACCACGCCGCACTCGCAGGTCTCCGCCTCGCCCAGCGCCACGGCCAGTTCCTCAATCAGCTCCGGGCTTAGCGCATTGCGCTTGTCCGGGCGGTTCAGGGTAATCGTCCTGACACTGTTAGAGGATGCGGTAAGGATGTAATTGAAGCGGGTCATATGGCCTCCTGCAACAAGCGCGCGCAGAACAGATGTTGCGGCAGCGAAGCTTATCCTAGCGCAAAACCGCGAAATCCGGCACGTGATCCGGGTCACGCCGATCAGCCGGCGACGTAACTCGCGGCTACAACACGTGGATATCGACGACTGAGACCATCCAATCATCGAAATTGGCTGAGGATGAAAGTCGGCCTTTCGATTTCCCCAACACGATGCCGGTAACCTTCGGCCAGCTAGGAGCTAGCGGCTGGAAGCTGCTCTTCACAGCCCCAACTCTCCGGCCCGCTTCTTCATCGCTTCCAGGCAGAACCCTATATGCGTGTCCAGTTCGACGCCCAGCTCTGCCGCGCCCTGGATCACGTCCGCCCGGTTCACGCCGCGGGCAAAGGCCTTGTCCTTCATCTTTTTGCGCACCCCGGCCGCCTCCACGTCCGCAATCGCTTTCGTGGGTTTCACCAGGGCACACGCAGTCAGGAAGCCGGCCAGCTCATCGCAGGCAAACAGTGCTTTGTCGAGATGCGTCACGCGCGGCACTCCGGAGTATTGAGCGTGGCCCAGGATGGCTGTGCGCAGTTCCACTGGCCAGCCCAGCCGCTCCAATTCGCGTACCCCCACAAACGGGTGCTCCTCTGCGGTGGGGTGGCGCTCGTAATCGAAGTCATGCAGCAGCGCTGTGGTGGTGTAGAGGCGCAGAAACGCCGCGCGTTCCTCCCCGCCGAGTCCCAACCTGTCGGCCTCCGCCTCGCCGCACGCCGTTACGCAGACCTCCACGGCCAATGCGTGTTTGCGCAGGCTCTCGCTCTGGGTCCACTCGGTCAGCAGTTGCCAGGCTTGCTCGCGCCCGTATTCCGCCTCGCCACTTGTGCCGCTGCTCATTCCTGTTTCCTCCATGTTGCTTCATTTGGTTCGTGCTTCTTCGGGAATTCCCGGGTATGATGGGGAAATCTTAGGGTTGACCCTAAGTTTCCACTTGACAATTATGGTTCACTCCTCCGAAAGTAGCACATATCGCGGTATCGAGAGGTACCCCGGAGACCCAGCTCTGGCGCTCCGCACCCAGACCATGACTATCTCTCTTGCGAGCGTAGAGACGCGTGAGGTTGTGCGCTGCGACTATTGCAGCCTGGTGCAGTACAGGACCAGCAACTCCCTCTGCAGAAAATGCCACCGGCCCCTTGACATTGAGGAGCCCGCTCCTCTGGCCCCCCAGTTGGTTGCCGCCCCGCCACCGCCGGCTTCCACTGAGGCCGGGTTGCAGGTTGCAGGTCAGGTGCGCGAGATCCGCCGTGCCCGGCATCTGAGCCAGCGCCAGTTGGCCGGACGCATGCAAGTCCCCCGTACCTACATCTCCAAGATCGAAAACGGCAAGGCCATCCCCACGCTGGGCTCTCTGGAACGGTTGGCCGATGCGTTGGAAGTGAATGTGTGCCAGTTGGTTCGGGACTCGCGCAGCCGCCGCGAAGAAGAGGTCAATGCCATTCTCTCCGACCCCTTTCTGGCCGAGCTCGCGGCCTTGCTGCCGCAGCTTGACCCGTTGCATCGCACCCTGTTCTACGGCTCGCTGCGCGACATGGCCACCGGCCGCCGCCGCACCGCCTAGAATTTGCGCGGAAGAGTGCCACGCGGGCCAGCCGCGCCCGGTCTGTGCGGTTGGCGTGGACCTTCTGCTGCGGGTCTCTCGCACTTGCGTGCAGCTGGCGGGCTGCCGCCGCCTTTGCGCGGTTCGGGCGCATGTGCTAGGTTCGATGGTGCCCCCACTTATCTCCGGCTGCCGGAGACAAGTTGTTTCGCGCGGAGAGCGGGCAGCTCCTCAATCCGGACTGGGTGCGAAATCATAGGGCTTCACGAGTCAATGCTTCCTGTGCGCCGGCCTGGAAGCCGCAAAAGCGTTGAAGAGGCCATCCCTTTGTATCCTTCTGGCACGCTGCGCATCCATGAACTCACTGCGGAGGAGCGCGCTGTCTATGCCACGCTCAAGCCGGAACGCCTGCCCGAGCACGTAGCCATCATCATGGACGGCAACGGCCGCTGGGCCGGACGCCGCTCACTCAAGCGCTTCCTCGGCCACCAGCAGGGCGCCAAGAGTGTCCAGTTAGTGACTGAGACCGCTTCCCGCATCGGCCTGCCCTGGCTCACGCTCTACGCCTTTTCGCTCGAAAACAATCTGCGCCGGCCCAAGGCCGAGGTCAGCTTCCTCATGCGCCTGCTCAAATCCTACCTTGAGAGCAACCTGCAGCGCATGATGGACAACAACGTTCGTATCCGCTACATCGGACGTACCCACGAGCTGCCGGCGGAGGTCCAGGACAAGATGCGCTGGGCTGAAGAAGCCACGGCGCACAACACTGGCACCACCCTTACCCTGGCCCTCAACTATGGCGGTCGCTCGGAGCTGGTGGATGCTTTCCGCTCCCTCGCCGCCGCAATGAAGGACAAGCACCTCCCCTCCGACCGCATCACCGAAGAGGATATTCACCGCCATCTCTACACGGCGCACATGCCCGACCCGGACCTGCTCATCCGTAGCTCCGGCGAGATGCGCATTTCAAACTTTTTGCTTTGGCAAATTGCCTATACCGAAATTTTCGTCACCGAGCGCCTCTGGCCCGATTTTCGCGGCATCCACCTCCTTGAGGCCATCGCCGATTTCCAGCGCCGCGAGCGCCGCTTCGGCGGCATCGGCGAAAGCTGCGGCGAAGTGGAAGCAGACCCCGAGCAAATCAAGATCGCCGCGAGTTAGGCCAAAATTCCTCTGCGACGCCGCGGCAACCGCTTGTCCTTCGTCCAATGACCGAAGCCCCTGCGGGCCACTGTAGCCCCGGCGGTGTATCCTCAACCCTGAATGAAACGTGTCCTTACCGCTCTGATTCTGGCGCCACTGGTGCTTGCCTTGGTGTTCCTCGGGCCCAAGTGGCTCATCGCAATCGCCGTTGCCGCAATCGCCATGCTGGCTGGATGGGAGTTTCTTGGCCTCGCCGAGCATTGCGGCGCCAAGCCTTCGCGTATTGCGGTTGTGGTGGCCATTGCCGCGCTCTTTGCGGGCAACTTTCAATGGCCCGATCAGACCGCAATCATCTTTGGGTTGCTCAGCCTGGGCCTGCTGGTCTACTGCACCTTCCGCTCTCCGGTGGAGCGGATGCTGCTCGATGCCTCAACCTGCATCTTCGGCCTGTGTTACGCCGGGCTCACCCTGATTGCCGTGCCCATGCTCCGCGAGGAGGCCAATGGACCTTCGCTGGTAGTCTTCCTGCTCTGCGTAGTGTGGGCCGGAGACATCGCGGCGCTCTACTCAGGGCGAAGGTGGGGACAGCGAAAGTTGGCTCCCACACTCAGCCCCAACAAGACCTGGGTCGGCTCGATAGGCTCGGTAGCGGGCAGCCTGCTGGTCACTGCCGCCCTCTTCTGGTTAGGCGCTCTGTTGGCTCAGTGGAACTTCGTCAAGCTCTCGTTTGCCGACGAAGTCTGGTGGTACTGGCCGTTGCTGGCCGTAGTGGTCAACGTGGCTGCGCAGGTGGGCGATCTGGCCGAGTCGGCGCTAAAGCGCTCCGCCGGCGTGAAGGATTCCGGCGACCTTTTGCCCGGCCACGGCGGCATGCTCGACCGCATCGACGCACTTCTGCTGGCCGCTCCGGTCCTCTGGTACGCCCAGGTGCTTCGCTAGCTGCTTCCAGAGGCGCAAGCATACCTGCAAATCATTGAATATATATGACCTTACATGCTTATGGAGAGCCAAGTCCCGATTCCGCCGTGGGTCAAAGCAGTATCATTCAACTTGCACCGTTTTTCTAATATCTGCTCCATCTGGAAATACCTGAACATTGAAGACTCCTTTGAAGCGACTCGCCATCCTCGGTTCTACCGGCTCAATCGGGAAGAGTACGCTCTCCATCGTCGAGCAGTTTCCTGAGCGCTTCGCGGTTGCTGCCCTGGCCGCTGGCCGCAACGTGGACGAAGCCTTTGCCCAGGCTGTTCGCTGGCGGCCCTTGGTTGTCTCGCTGGCCACTGAAGAGTTGGCCTCCAATCTCTCCTCCCGCTTGCGCCAGGCGGGTGTCACCGGCATCCGTGTGGTGTATGGCACTGAAGGCACAGTGGTCTGCTCCACCTTGCCTGAAGCGGATTTCGTCGTCTCTGCCATCGTTGGCGTGGCTGGCCTTGAAGCCACACACGCCGCCATCCTCGCCGGCAAGCCCGTAGGCTTGGCCAACAAGGAGTGCATGGTGGCCGCCGGTGAGATCCTCACCGCCGCCGCCCGCCAGCACAACGTGCCCATCCTGCCTATCGACAGCGAACACAACGCCGTCCACCAATGTTTGCGGGTGGGCGCGCATGCTGAGGTGAAAACCATCTGGCTCACCGCCTCAGGCGGCCCGTTTCGCACGCTTCCCCTCGACCGGTTTGACGCCATCACACCCGAGCAGGCCCTTAAGCACCCCACGTGGGTCATGGGCCGCCGCATCACCATCGACTCCGCCACCATGCTCAACAAGGGGCTGGAGATTATTGAAGCCTGTCGCCTTTTCGACGTGCCTCCCAGCCAGGTGCGCGTTACCGTCCATCCCCAATCCACCATCCACTCCCTGGTGGAGTACGTCGACGGCTCCATCCTGGCGCAGATTTCCGTGACCGACATGCGCCTTCCCATCCTCTATGCCCTGGCCTATCCTGAGCGTCCGGCCTCCACCCTTACCTTTGACCTGGCCGCCCTGCGCCACCTGGAGTTCGAACCCCCCGACTTTGAGCGTTTCCCGTGCCTGACCTTGGCCTATCAGGCGGCGGAAAAGGGCGGTGCCCACTGCATCGCGCTCAATGCGGCCGACGAGGTGGCCGTCGAGGCCTTCCTTGAAAGACGCATTCCTTTCACCGCAATCCCGCGTACAATTGAACAAGTACTGGCATCGACGCCGGAGGCGCACCCGGTTACCATCGCGGACGTGCTCGCCGCGGACAGGGAAGCGCGTCGAATGGCTGGTGCGTTAGTGGCCTGAGCTGTCGCAGCTCCCTCCCTGGAGCGTATCAACGAAGGATCAGATTTTTCATTTATGCATGAGTTTCTAGTTTCCGCCGTCGCCTTTATTGTCCTCATCGGGGTCATGGTGGTCGTCCATGAGTTCGGTCATTTTGCGGTGGCCAAGCTATGCGGCGTCCGCGTCGAGCAGTTCTCGCTCGGTTTTCCGCCCCGCCTCTTCGGCATCAAGATCGGCGAAACCGACTACTGCGTCTCTGCCACCCTTCTTGGCGGCTACGTCAAGATGACCGGCGAGACGCTGACCGGCGAGAACCTGTCGCTGGAGAGCGCGGGCAAAGCGGGGATAGAAGCGCTGAAGGAAGATCCAGGCGCGCTCACCTCGCACCCACGCTGGCAGCGCATGCTCATTGGCGTGGCCGGGCCCACCGCAAACTTTGTCCTCGCGTTCGTCGCCATGGTCTTCTACTTCGGCTGGATCAACGAAGTTCCCGCCTATGACGTGACGACCACCACCATCGAATGGGTGGTACCCGGTTCCGCGGCGGCGCAGGCCGGCCTCGCCCCCGGCGACGTGATCCGGCACTTCGATACCGAAGACAATCCAACCTGGGATGCGGTCGTCTCGCGCATGGCGCTCAGTCCCAACCAGACAGTGCCCATCGCCGTGGATCGCGGTGGCCAGACGCTGCAACTTGCCATCCACATACCCGCGGAACTCACCGAGATTGACCTGGCCGGCATGCTGCCTCAATACACGCCGGGCTCCATCGGTATCAAGTCAGTGGCGTCCGGAATGCCGGCAGCCCAGGCCGGCTTGCGGGACGGTGACTTCATCCAGTCCGTCGATGGGCACGCCCTCCACTCTGTCAGCTCGTTGCTGGCTTACATGCAAGCTGGGCAGGGCAAGCCGATTTCGCTGGTAGTCTTGCGCAACGGCGTCGCACTCGCTCCCCTCGTGGCCCATCCCGCCAAGCTCGATGCCGGCTGGAAGCTCGGGTTTACGGCGGTTCCCATTCCTCTCCACAACTCTCCCTTGCCGCTCCCGCGGGCGCTGGCAAAGTCAGGGAAGTTCTGCGCAGAAGGTTCCACCCTCATTCTCCAGATGCTTGAGCGGATTGCCACCCGCAGGGTTCCCGCCTCGCAGCTTTCCGGTCCAGTTGGAATTGCCCGCATAGCCGGTGATGCCGCAGAGATGAAAGGCTGGCAGCCCAAGTTCGAACTGGCCGCCGAGATCAGCCTCAACCTGGGCATCCTGAACCTGCTGCCATTCCCGATCCTCGATGGCGGAATGATTTTCCTGCTCCTCATTGAGAGTGTGTTGCGCCACGACATCAACATCAACGTCAAGGAACGCATCTACCAGGCTGCATTTGTGGCTTTGATAGCGTTTTTCGTCTTCGTCATCTTCAACGACGTAACCAAGCTGCCGATCTTCACCCACCTCAAACCGTAAGATAGTGAACAGTAAGACAGTGAACAGTGGGCAGGGATCCGTAGAAAGACCCAGTACGAGCATGGCGGTACAATCGTTTCGTGACCTGCAGGTTTGGCAAAGGTCAATGCAATTGACGGTTGCGGTCTATCGGATGACACAGAACTTCCCGCCTGAGGAACTCTACGGACTGACTAGTCAGATCAGACGTTCAGCGGTTTCGATACCCAGCAACATTGCGGAAGGACAGGGAAGGCTGAATACTGGCGAATTCCGCCAGTTTCTCGGCGTAGCACGGGGTTCAAATTGCGAGTCGCAAACCCAGCTGGAAATCGCTCGTGCGCTTAGGCTCGGAGACGTCAAGCTGATCGATGAAGCTGAGGTTTTGTCCCATGAAGTAGGAAAGATGCTCTTTGTCCTGCTCAAATCCCTCAAGACCACCCAACACTGACGACTGTCCACGATCCAACGTCCACTGTTCACTGTCCACTGTTCACTGATAGGAGCGAAGCGAATGTCCGTGACCACCCAGGTGAGGGTGCGCTACGCTGAAACCGACCAGATGGGTATCGTCTACTATGCCAACTACCTGGTCTGGTTCGAAATTGGCCGTGTCGAGCTGTTGCGCTCGCTGGGCCTTGCCTATAGCCAATTGGAAACCGAGCACGAGTGCATTCTGCCGGTCGTCGAGGCAAGTTGCCGCTATCGCGCTCCCGCCCGCTACGACGATGAGATTTTGATCGAGACGCGCCCGGCTCTGTTGCGCGGTTCGGTGCTCAAGTTTGCGTATCGAATCTACCGCAAGGCAAACCAGGAAGGAAAAGAGCGTGAGCTCCTCTTGGCCGAAGGCGAGACGGTCCACGTGGTCTGCGACGACCAGTTGAACAAGAAGTCCTTGCCCGCACATTACGCCGAGGCGTTGCGGGCGCTGATGGCGGAAAAGTAAACGCGGCGTCCTCTCTCAAGTGAGTTGAGAGAGCCCTTGCAGAAGTTCATGCTGATTACACTCGATTCCGCCACCTGATACATTGTTATGCCGCTAGTCAATACACTCTTATGCCGCCGCCCGGTACAGCAGAACCCCGCCACCGGATTAGAGGCATGGGGGGGCAGTATCATCCCCCGTCGGGGCTGGCCGGAATGTTGATGAACTCGTTACTGACGAGTTGACGGTAATACGACCGGAACGTAACAAGAGCGAATCGGGATATTTCAATTTCACTTTAATCGAGATCTTTCGATTTCACTTTAATGAACAACGTGGAAAGTGCGTTTCCAGCGCGTGTCTGGGAAGAAATGCACCAGAACGTGGCCGATCCACGCGAGCTGGTGACCGAATCCTGTTTGTTCAAGTTGCCCGTCTGCGGCCTCGAACGACCAATAGTTGAAAAGCGGACGGCCAAGTATGTTAGCGCGCGGCACGAAGCCCCAGTAGCGCGAGTCCAGGCTGTT